>Ga0228711_1001353_pt1 | contig 35755 bp, 15 predicted proteins | sample MedpolnodulmetaG_2_FD_177996 | JGI IMG/M metagenome (GOLD analysis project Ga0228711, IMG submission 177996) | Root nodule microbial communities from Medicago polymorpha collected in Santa Monica, California, United States - brown nodules | ecosystem: Host-associated > Plants > Roots > Nodule... | reverse complement strand
GCCTTGCTTTCCATTGTTACGTATTGTTTTATGAACTATGTTGTTGAACCTTTTTGGATTAAGATTTTCTTTTAAGTTATTTATGTTGAGGCCGTAGTGTCAAAGATTGTTAAACAAAGTTGTTGATTTTGAAATAATTTTCCGTTGCGATATAAATGAATTTTTGACAGGGTTGTTTTGATAAATAGTAACTTTACTCTATTTATGTTTTAAAAGTAGTGTGACATTCCGTTTTACGTTGAATACTCTGATTACTTGTATTATTTACATTGTTGGAAAAACGGGGTGTTACATATTATGTTTATTCGGGTAGCAATAAACTAAGAATGGGGAAAGCATAGAGCCTCGACATAGATCGTCGAGAAACTAGTAAGTTAGCAAGAATCATAAGCAAGTTAAGTTATGAATTGGCAGGCATAGTCTCTTCACTATGAACAAGAATGATTAAGTAAGCAAGTACTAAGACAAATTATAATATATGGTCAAGACCATAAAATAAGATGTAGGTGTTGTGTCTTTCCATTATCCATGCCAAGGGGGATACGAGAGGTTCTCACCAGGGGAACGGGATACGCTTAGCAAGGTAGGCCCGCACGTCACTGAGGGAGTCTGATGTACCTTAGCTAGGTTTTCATCGGTCAAAAAAGGGATTGTACTCGGGGTTACTCCACCCAATGCATTTCGTAAAATGAACCAAGATAATTATGTTTGTTCAACGTTAACCTCTAACTTAATATGAATAAATCATGCATTAAGTTTATGATAAGTTATGTTATGACAAGAATATGTACAAGCTTATGCAATAGAACAAGTTATGAAGATACACTGTCGACGGTCTTAGTAACTCCCCAATCGTCCAGTTTAGGAACGTGTCATGAATGGCTTATGTATAGGTCTTGATGCGTTTATCATATCTCGACATAGCGGTCCTAGGTTCCCTTGACCGCCATGACATGTAGAGTAAGACAATACTTGTGAATTATGAAACAAAGAACCTACGACGGATCTAGTATGCACGACCGTCTAGGCAAGCAAGCCCACACACGTATAATCAACCGGCATGTTGTATTGTAGACACGTGGTGACCATACGTTTTCCCCAAGGTCACATATAGCCTAGGATTAGGTAGAAATCAATGAGACATTATGTCTCATCCCAATCCTTGATTGTTTCAGATCAGCAGGTTGGTTTAGCATCATTTAGCAAGCTCATAGTCGAATGGATAATCAGCAAGTGCTCGTTCGTACCTACTGCAGGATGTTATGGACTTTAAGGATGTATTTTCTATGTTTTGGACGAGTTATATTGTATTGTTGATTGTACGAACGCGTGTTGTTGTATAAAATATTCATTCGAAGAATTTATGTTGTAAATTTTAATGTATCCAGTGCTAAAGATAATGCACATGCTAAACTTTCTAGATACGTTTAGTATGGGTGTTACAAACTATATAATGGATGAGACCCTTACCAATGTTGTTTGTCATCTTTCCAGCATAGCCTACAGAGCAAGTCGCCAGTTGTTGTCTATGTTTTCTCCATTCAGGATTTGGTCTCCAACATCGATCAATCATGTTCATTTTCAATCCCATTAACTTGGATTGTTTGGCAAAACTAAATTTTGAAGTGAAAAATATAGTAATCACAATTGCCAAAACAAAATGCCATCTGATGAAATTGGGACCCTTAGATACCATACTGTAGTATAAATATTCTTGACAAACTTCGAATGATTGAAAGAAAAAAGAGAGAGATGAGAAATAGAAAGGTTTTTGGTTTACATTGGAGAAGTAGAAGTATAAGGAAGTGATTATATATGTTCACCTTGGTGAAAGTTGTTTTAGAGGCTATGGCTAAATGAGTGTCTCAGGCAAAACAAAAGTTATGAATAGAAATAATAGAAAAATCTAACAACTCTTAACCTTATGTTGTGAAAGTTGCTTGAATTTAGGAAGTAACTATAAGCAAAATTAGTTATTCCAACATACCGCAACAATATTTTCAAGTACACCAAATGAAACAAACAACGATTTTTTCATTGGATGACATATAATATAAAAATTAAATAATGTTTTAAAACTAACTTAATGGCTTAACTGATTATATAGTATAGGGGTGACAAACAACATGGATTCATTTGGTGTATTATTTGGAATAAGATAAATAGAAGAGAGAGAAGTGTGTTTCCACTCTAACTTTATTTAATTTCACATAATTAAATTGAATATAAAGAAACATCGCTATATTCTAAAAAGGATAAAAATAAATTTTAGTTTAAAACAAATATACAATTTTATCTTGTCATCAAAATACAAATACAAATATTATATGTTGTAAAGGCGCATAAATGACACTAACGTGCATAATTTTGGAAATAGAAAGGCGTATAAAAGACATTAAAAGTCATAATTATTATAATGAGAAACCACATAAATTACATTAAAATGCAGAGATTCTGAAAAGGAGGGGCGTTTAAATGACGAAACTTTGCAACGAAAAAATGCATAAATGATATTAAAGGGGTACTTTTTTTCTTTTTAAAATATAATGATATGTAAAAGTGATTTTTTTTTGTTGAGGGAATATGTAAAAGTGATGATATGTGTGATCCTAGGCCAATTCTACTGATCTATAATATATATAAAGAAAATAGCATGTTTTGACTCTTTTGGGCTGACTTTTTCTCTTTCCGAAATTACCCTCAAGTTTCAATACAAATAGCACATATAACAAATAGATAATAGTAAATTCAAATATTAAAATAAAAGTGTAACAAACACGATATGAGTTTATATATGTCATTTTTTTTTCCTTTATCCTTTGAAAAGTGTAACAAACTAGATGAGTATATTTATACTTACTTTTTCATTATACCATTAAACAACTTTTTCTATAATAAAGATTGTTGTAAGTGTCAATAAAAAAATAAGAATTTCGATTATATATTTTTGTTATATTGTTGGCGTCATTGAAATAGATAATCATGGTTAGTTTGATTTGTTATAATTTGAAATCAAAAAGCATTTATATTTTTACTTTTAATCAAAATCAAAATTTCATAAAAAAACACCGTTCATAATTTTCAAACGTTAGAGGAATAAAAAGAGCGAAAAGACGGGCACGTATAGATAACGTTGATAACAAATTTGAGACGGATGGAGTATTATTTATTGTTCTCATTTCTCACAATAATAAAGTATTCTCACCTGAGGTTTGGGGTGTTTGCTAGTAGTAGCTTTGGCTACCCCAATTTTTTTTATTTTGCTTTTGTAAGTATGTATGTTTTATACTTTACCACCCCAATAATATATATTTAGTTGCTTTAAATAAATTTATTTGTCAAAAAGTGGTAGAAAGATGAAAGTCAAAAGAATATCACATAATAGATTAATTTATTTCGTCTTATTTTGCCACTTATAGCTTCTTCAATAACTATAAAGAGAATTTTGTTAGCAATGATGAATTTCTTGCAAATTAAACTTCTAGATAATTTTGACTATTTGAAGCACAATTGAACTCTGCATTTTTAAATAATTATTGTCATTTTTTGTTTTTGTTTTTCATGTTTTTTTAATTTACATTTATATAAGTAAACTTATCATGATTTTTCCCTCATAAATATATATTAATTTTTAAAAAGTAATTTTTTTCCCTATATATTTGGCCCCGTCGTGGATTTATTCCCAGCTTCGCTGCTGTTTGAGATACCTTTTTACCTTAACTTATATTTTGTAGATCGCGTTGTTAACATATTATTTTTGATTGTACAACTATACATACATGTGCATTTAAATTAAGAGATAGTCATAATGGAAATTTATGTACAATGAATTTATAATGGATTTATAGGATCATCATTTGGGTCGGTAACTTCATAATGGATTAGACCCTTACCAATGTTGTTTGTCATCTTTCTAGTATAGCCTACGTACTAAGTTGCTAGTTGTTGTCTATGTTTTCTCCTTTCAGGATTTGGTCTCCAACATCGATCAGTCATGTTCATTTTCAATCCCATTAACTTGGATTGTTTTGCAAAACTAAAGTTTGAAGTGAAACATATGGTAATCACAATGGCAAAAACAAAATGTCATCTAATGAAATTGGGACCCTTAGATACCATAATGTAGTATAAATATTCTTGACAAACTTTGAATGATTGAAAGAAAAAAGAGAGAGATGAGAAATAGAAATGTTTTTTTGGTTTATATTGGAGAAGTAGAAATATAAGGAAGTGATTATATATGTTCAAGTCGGTTAAAGTTGTTTTTAGAGGCTATGGCTAAATGAGTGTCTCGGGCTAAACAAAAGTTATGAATAGAAATAATAGAAAAATCTTACAACTCTTAACCTTATGTTGTGAAAGTTGTGTGAATTTAGGTAGTAACTATAAACAAAATTAGTTATTCCAACATACCACAACAATATTTTCAAGTACAGCAAATGAAACAAACAACAACGATGTTTTCATGGATGACATTTAATATAAAATTTAAGGTTAAACTACAGTTTTGGTCCCCTAAGTTTGTCAATGTTGTGATTTTGACCCCCTAATAAAAAAATGAAAATTTTGCCCCCCTAAGATTTAGCCCCTTTGCAATTGTGACCTTTTGCCCAATTTTAACCGAGTCAACGCTTATTTTGACCTTTTGCCCCCCTAATGTTTTTAAACCAATTTAATGGCTTAGTTGATTATATAATATATGGGTGACAAACAACATAAATTAGTTTGGTGTATTATTTGGAATGATAAATAGAAGAAAGAGAAGTGTCTTTCCACTCTAACTTTATTTGATTTCATATAATTAAATTGAAAATAAAGACTGACAAAAAAAAAATGAAAATAAAGAAACATCACTATATTCTAAAAAGGATAAAAATAACTTTTAGTTTAGAACCAATATACAATTTTATATTGTCATCAAAATACAAATACAAATATTCTATGTTGTGAAAGCGCATAAATGACATTGAAGTGCATGATTTTGGAAATAGAAAGGCGCATAAAAGACATTAAAAGTCATAATTATTATAATCAGAAACCACATAAATTACATTAAAATGTGGAGATTCTGTAAATGGATGGCATTTAAATGACAAACATCTGCAACGAAAAAACGCGTATATAATATTAAAGAGTACCATGATATTAATACGAAGTTTTCACTGTCGTTTGACAATGACTAATCTCCATCGGAAAACCTGTGGGGCAAACATGGTGAGTTCTTACCTCCCAACCTAATTTTTTTCATACACATTACCTAGGAACCAAATTTTTAACCACATACTTATGAGACTAAAGTTTCTTACCACTTGGACCAATCCATTGCTGGTCTCCTCCTTATGCTATGAAGCATTAAATTAAAAAATATATTTAAAACAAAGTGTGGGCCATGACACATACAAGACATTACTTGGGGTCGTCCCTCATTATATAAGCTCCCTTTCTCTTCTCACATTTCATGGGTCCTATTTAATATATTTGTATTAAAATAAATATTGACATTTAATTATATAAAGTTATTGTTAGATGTGTTTGTATAAATCAATATGGAATGGGCTCGGAGAGAAGAGGTTACCCATCTTCAAGTTGACAATGACTCGAAACTACTAGTGGACATCAGGGTCGTTCCTACGTAATTCGAGACTCGACTCTCATATAAAAATAGGCCTCTAATAAAATATAAAATAATTTTTTTTAATATTTAAAAAGCTCTCTCATACTCAAAATATTAATTAAAGAAGAAAAAAGGAAGAAAAAAAAAAGGCAACATGCAACCTAAAGAAGAAAAAATGAAAAGAAAAAAAAAAACAAGAAGAAAATGTGCTACCTGGGTGTAGGAGTAGAAAAAAATCCGTGCCCGCGGGTATCCGTTGATAAAATCTGTCATGTCCACGGAGCGGGTATAATAAATGGGTATTTAACTATCCGTTACTTTATGAGCATGAATACGGATTTGATGATACTTGTGCCCGCGGGTATCCGTACCCGTTAATAAAATAAGTAATTTACTAAAATATTTATGTGTATAAGAGTTTGGTGTCTCAAAAAAAACCCTAGTTTACTCATGTCTCAAACGCTAAGATTTTGGATGAATTTATCCTTTTATTTTACTTCAAGAATTTGTATGGGTTACGTAAGAATCGTGAATTTTGTATGCTTTATGGTATGGTAAATTTGCATGAGATTATGTAAGATGAATTTGTTTGGATTATGAAATTAGAATGGAACATGTTATGTATCCTTATTTATTAATTTTGTTGGGTCTGCATCAACTTAACCTAATAATTTCCCTCTAAAATGCTGCATTAAGTTAGCAGCAATTTAACCTAACAAATTTCATCTAAAATGCAGCGCACCAATTTAACCTAACAAATTCCCTCTAAACTGCAGCAATCCCTAATATTTCTCCTCATTTATGAACTTTTCATTCCTATCATGTAGTGTTATCGTTTGTATATATCTATTGTTTCTGTAGACTTTTTTTTTGACAAGTTGTTGTACACTTATTTAATACGTTTACAAACAAAATACCCTAATTTCTATGCAAACTCGGCTACCTTAATTTCCATGCAAACTCGGCTATATATAGCAAACCCTAAACCGTGTTATGCATATTTTTTTGAGAATTGGAATATCCTTTTTGCGTTTTTTGTTTTTAGTTTGAGATGTTTACACCAATTTTGGCAGTCTTTCTATTTAGTTTTGTCGCAATTTCTTAGTCTATTATCTAAGGATTCAGACTGTGTCGTGTAATGTCATGTTTTTTGAACTTAATCTGAATTTTGTTTCGTTCAAAACCTTATTCTGTTGTTAGCCTTTATTTCCTATGCATACTTTTATTATTTCTTTCTTTGCAAGTAAAGTTGTGCAACTGTGAATGAATTTTCAGGTGAGAATCACCTTTCCTTGGATCAGATTGCATATAGAGGAAGGGGAAAGTGATTTTGCAACAGTACTTGGTGGTTTTTTGTTTTGTTAAATAAGTAGTCATTTATTTTACTGTTGGTCATTGTTTTTAACTAATAATATCATCATCAATTTAATTGTATTAATAATTATGGAACAGCTGCTCAAAAAGAATTAATTATAGAACAATATTCCCTAAAACACTCATTAGACGTAGTAGTTATGCTCTCTATTTGATAAAAATGATTTTTATGTCACTCTCACATTCGTATGAATATCCGCTAGACAAGAATTAGTGGATATTAAGGTATTTACAAACATTGCAAATGTCAATGTGTAAAATGATTATTTTGTACAAAAAAAAAATGCATTATTACAAAATAATTGAAATTATGTAGAATTTATTCCTTAAATTTTATTATTAACAATTGTGGCAAATTGAACATTTTACAAGTGTTCCATGTGAACTTTGGACTACGCACTTTGAAGTTACGAAGTCCAGTTCTTACCACTGAGCTGACACCTCTTAGACTCATTGTTTCTATTTTGATAAGACAAAAATATTATACCACACACTTTCACCTTGACAATAAATTACTAATTAAATAAAAATCATTAATTAAGAAATCCAGTTATATTTTATTTCGTGAAGAGAAGATTTTCATTTAAGTAATACGACAATCGTATAATTTTACTAACGGGTACCGATTTCTGCGAGTCCAAAAAAATGTTTATTTTATTTTATATATGTTGGTAATTTTACTAAATCTGTTAATTTTTTCTCTAAAAATAAAACTAAATCATGTTAATTTAATCGCATGTGCATCAATTAATCTAAGAGCATTTAAAATATAGTTTATTTAATTATATTTGTGTGTATCCATTAAGATATTCATCGCATACCAGTCCCACAGTGAATTTTATTTACTAACACCATACATGCAGAATTTTGATCATTCTTAATTATATATATAACCCGGGCAACGCCGGGTAAATAAACTAGTGGATGTTTGAAAGTTGAAGTTTGTAGGCAATTAAAAAAATATTTTTCTTTGTACAAAAAAAATTAATTAAAAAATCCATGGGTACCCGCGAATATCTGTGGGTATCTAAATACTCGTGGATTACTCGTATAGAGATACTCGCACAGGTATGAGGACAGGCACGGGTACCATATTTATCCAACGGGGCAGGGACGGATATCATACTACTTGTACCCATCGATACCCATTACATCCCTACCTGGGTGTTAAACCCAAGACCCAGGTAATGCCAGCTTACATTCAAACCACTAGGCCGCTTTAGCAAATCTGTTATATAGTCACTCTATATGTATTTGTTACTTATTTAATGGGCAATTTTTTTTTTAGGCTCATACCTTGGAGAGGCCCAGCTCCATTGAGCTATTTGCACCCCCCCAAGGTCCGGGCCTGGTGGACATGCTTACATGAAACTACACAATTTAGTTCATGAGCCGACAAGTTTAGATCAATCATATTTCGTGTGAAGGAAATAAATCAGTTGATTGACAGGCTAATTTTGATCATACTTTAAATTCTATTCATTTACATGTATTAGAGACTCCTCCTATAGATCTCTAGTGACTTCTCTTTAATAACATATTCAATGTTTTCATACCTCAAAATGTTCCTTTAACTCGGTAGTTTTTTTCTTTTTCTTAGAGTTTGCCCTCTTTTGCATACAAAAAGTTATTATGACCTATTTAATAAATTTTGTGAGATTCTAATATTAGAAAACTATGAATGAATAATATATACATTTGAAAACTCATGGATCGGCAAGCAATGTTGTGGATGCTCTAAGATCTTACGAAGTACTATGAACGTGAAAACACATATGAATGCACCTTAAGAATCCTACAAGACAAAGCAAAGTTTAAGATAGTTTGGTGTGTGCTTGTCATTTTCTGGTCTACATTTATGTCCACCCACCTTGTAATTGTGACACATTATTAAACCCTTCACACAATACCTCATTTAGATATCTTTCTGTCTCCACCAACCGCCTTCAATTCCAAAATGATTATCCATTGTTTTCTCGTAATTGTGATAAAGAAAGTCACGTAAAATGAAACAAATTATGTGTTTGGAACAATCAATATCGTAACATTCAATGCATATAACATGAATCATTGTTTTTTCACCGTGAAAGTTATGTTGACCTAAACTATAAGACATTTTTTAACTTCATACAAACTATAAAAAATATTGTTAGTTTTGTGTGTGAAAGAAAAATTATCAAATACTTTACAAAATTATCATTTAGTAATCATATAAAAAAGAGATGGTTTGGTTTGATTAAGGGTTCGTTTGTTACCAATTATAAAAAAGAAATAATTTTTCTTTTAAATTTGTAACAAACAGATAAAAACTTTTTAAATTGATTTTTATATATAAAGAAAAGTTGAAACAGGCTGTAAGGAATATCATTATAAATGAAAAGGTCATTTACTATGATATTTAACTTCACTAATGTGATGCGAGACGGTGAGTATGATGTTGCATAGTCTTCGGTGGATGAACGAAGTTGACGAAACTATAAAAAAATGAATGAAGTACCTATGAAAAGGAAAGGATAGCAAATAAGAATTGGTGGAATCTAAGTGGAATGTGATCCACTATTAAATTATCATTAACATTAGCTTAACTTATTAAAAGTTACTTGCTTAATAAAATACTAACATATAACATATATGTCATGTAAGTACAACTCAAACGGTTAAAAATTATATAGATATTTGACATGTTTGAGTTGTTGGTTTGAACTCAATTTTCTACTTCTCTGTATTTAATATGTGTATCGTCGATAGACTTTTAAGAGAGCAATCTTAAAATAAAATAAAAAACAAGAAAAAATTACTAATCTACATAATATAGTCTCACCAACGATTCATTGTATCACATGATTCACGTTCACTCGTATACTTCAACTTTAAAATAAAATTTTGCAGCTTTTATTGTAGGAAAAGTGTTAGCGGTTAATTTATTATAAGAAGATTGTTCTTAGGCATGGCAATGGGGTGGGGTAGGGATAGGTTTTATCTTCTCCGTCTTCATATCCTACTCTCATATACTTATCCGTTGCCCTACACATATTCAACGGGGATGAAAAATCGAATCTTATCCCCATCCCTGACAGGTTTGGGTATCCCCGCTCCATCCCCACAGTGGATAATTTTTTTTAATAAAAAAAAAAGTATTTTTTAGCCCCTGGCGCAGTGTTTAAGCATTATCTAGCAAAGAGATGTCGGTGATCGATGAATATGGTGAAGGAGAAAAAATAGGCCGAGAGTGTGAAGTATGAAAGGAGACAAGAGCAAACTATGATAAGTGAGTGTCATCTGAAAGACTGAGACTCTAACAGTGTGAGTGAAATGATTTAAGGTTTGAGTTTTATTTATATAAAAGGGGTAATTGATTTTCTACATTCGGGATAGGCTTGAATATGGGTTCGGGGTGGGTACCTATATCTTTGTTACATGCCCGGTAACCGTGTTTTAAAATCGGAAAAAAACTCAAACTCATACCCAACTCAGTCAAAATGGGAAAGACCCGTCAAATTAGGTTTGATTCAGACGGATACCTGCAAGTATGAGTTTTATTATCATGTCTAATTGTTCCGACTTCAAACTACATTTTCGAAGTATATATTATGTGCTTCGGAGGTGGATACATTTTATTTATATACAAGCAAACTATGTCCCTAACTGTTAGACGTCTAGATTTCATTATAACTTTGACATATTTCATCATGTATTGTTACTATTGTTTTAAATAAATGAGTATTGAATTGTTAAAAGTGAGTTAGAAATCGCATATTAAATATAAAAGTATATGTTAAGTAACATGTAAGTGAGAAAACTCATATACTTAATTTTTTAATGTTTTTGGTAAAGATGTGGTCTTTAAATTCACTTGTATGTTTGCTTTTAGTGCAACATGATTATTCAACTCAATATTTCTCCCACGTAAGTCTCTACGTTTGATAGAAGAATGAATGTTAAACAACATATATGTAAATAAACTCGTATACTTAATGTCTTAAAATTTCGAGTGTATGTATAATGTCCAAATTCAATAATATGATTGTTCTTCGTCTAATGTGATATTCAACTTAATGTTTCTCCCGAAAATCCCAACAGTGAGTTGAGTTTGTTATAGAAAAAAAATAGGCATCATGAAAAGAAAATTGATGTATACACATGTTATAAAGCTGAAAAACACATGTAAAAGACAAAAATGTCCCCGTGGTAGTTAACTACTGAAATAAAGAACCGGTTGCAGTTAACTACCGAAGTCCCTTCAGCAGTTACTGTCGACGAAAAATGGAAAGAAAAAAAAAAGAACCTATCGACACTTAAGTGCCGAAGAACTCATAACAATTTTTTTTTTTTAAATATTATACTATGCTATGCTATGCTATAGATAGCATTTAAAGTGTTTACTATGCCTTTTTCTTACTTTCCTTCCACTCATGCTTTTTACTTTTATTGGTACAACATGTTTTGATTAATTCTTACAAATGAACTGATGGTTTCACGTAGAAATTTATTCTGCAATTTTCAGTAAAAAAGAAAAACACATTTGGATATAGGGAAGTAGTACCCTTTAGGATATTATAGCATAGTATAATATTTTCAAAAAAAATTGTTATGAGTTCTTCGACACTTAAGTGCCGATGGTTCTTTTTTTCTTTTTTCTTTTTTCGTCGGCAGTTAACTGTCGAAGGAACTTTGGTAGTTAACTGCAGCCGGTTCTTTACTTCATTAGTTAACTGCCGCGGGACATTTTTGTCTTTTACATGTGTTTTTCAGCCTTATAACATGTGTATACAACAATTTTCTCATGAAAATAGTCTCCCTTTTTAAAGTCGAACATGTTAGTCATCAAACACACTTATATATAGTTTTGGTCTCAACTTAATTTTTTTTGCCTAGAAAGCGGTGATATAGCATGATATTAAACAAACTCACGTGTCTGAAAACCTTAAATATTTTCAAAAAGAAACCTAAAAGAAGAAGAAGAATGAATGAGAAAGAGAATGCTTCAAAGAAAATTCGAACACAAGCTAATAAAGTGGATATCTTATGATAAAAAAAAAAATTAAAAAACTTAATTATCAAAACTTTTGGAGTAAAAAATGTGAATTGAGACCTAAATTGCAATAAAATGTCATACTTAAAATATCAAAAAAGTTCAATTTCTTTTAAACAAAAAAAGCTATTTTTGTATACTTGATAAAATAGTCATCAAAATACAATTGAAACAAAAAATAAATATCACCACTCATCATAAAATCAATCACAATAACCACCTGTCTTTCACATGATACATGAAAAGTGAAGTGATTTGGATTCAACCCCTTTACACTGCATAATTATTATTTTTGGTTGCACAAAATACACGTGGTATGAACTTATATAGGGAAAAGAAAACCCTTTTCCTTTTTTTCATTCTCCCCTTTGTACGTGTACTTTTTTAGAAAATAATCATGATCGAGACCACATAGTAATAGGAATTTTTAGGTGATAAACATTGTAGTTAACACAGATTTTCTATGTCGATCCCTTTTTTAAGACTCGTATACTTATTTTGATTCTATATAAAAGATAAGTTAAATTAATAAAAATTTATGTATTTGGTCAAATATAGGAAAAAGTTAGATCAACAGAAATTTATATTTAATTTAAATTGAGTCAAATACATAAACTTTCGTTGATTTAATTTTTTCTTATATATAAGAATAAAGTTGAGATAAATTCATATTCTTTTCGATATATATCCATATTTCTATTTTGGTGAAGTAGTAGTGACTAAAAATTTACATTTTTAAGATGAATAAATTGAATGATTGAAGTTTGAACCTTCTACTTTTACATATATTATACAATGTTCTTATCTACAAAGCTAAGATCACGAGGATTAGTCATATTTCTATTTTGAAGAATGAGAAAAGATTGAAGGAGTGGAATCTACAAAATAAATATAAAATGAGTAATTAGTAAAATATACTTTATTATTCTGGTTTAATTCTTTAACAAGTGTCTTGTTAGCTAAACTCATATCTTAAAAACACGAATTATTCAAGAAAATCCAAGATTGATTTTTGGATGGAATAATTGTTTGTTAGACTATACTTACTTAACAACTAAATTATGTATTATCAGGTCTCATTCTCTTAAAAACCAGAAGGTTAACACATAAGGAAATTGTTGAGATGCTTTATGACGTTCATAAGAGAGCCAAAGACATTGGTGATATAATTATTTTTGAATGGTCACAAGATCAAGTAATAATTATCTTGAAACTTGTGTGGTCAATGTCTTAAAAGTGTAAAAAATAATGTTTTCAATGTAAAATTTTACTTTTTTTATTTCCTTAATTAGTTCTCGTGGGACACTATTTAGCATAAGACTGTCTTCAATAGGAAGGTCTTAACTTATAAGACTTGATACCTATTAGGTCTCACTATTGGGAGGGGAAAAATTTAAGTGCTCAGGGTGTGTTTGGTTTAGCTTTAAAACAAATAGATTTTGAGTTGAAAGAATCTAGAGATTTTAAAAAAAATCTAAAGCTGTTTTTGTTTGTTTACTATCATAAAAATCATTTTTTTTAAGATTTGAAACTCTTACACGAGTTCCTTATGTTTTGAAAAAAATAATTAGATTTTGGAAAAGCTACTTAAAATAGTTTTTCATTTTGAGGCTAAAATTGAAATTTTTAACAAAATGGATTTTTTAAAATCTAAACAAACACTACAAAAATAAAAAAATAAAAAAGTGATTTTTTAATCAAAAAATCTAAAATAAACGGGCCCTTAATGAGAAGAGAGTCTCAACTAAGCACTCTCTTTTTATGCAGTCCCACACATTTTTAAAAAGAGAATGGTTAGATGATTAGTGGATCTCATTAAAAATATTGCATGAGATATTGGATCGAATAGAATGAATGTTTATTATATATTATTATTAAAAAATTACAAATAAATTATAGGTACATTTGAACCTCAGAGAAATACTTACTTGAACACAAACACAAATAAAAAATGATTAAGCGCACACACATAAATTGAAAAAATTATAAGAGAATAATTGAATGATGTGACTAAATATTTTCTCATTTATTTTTTTTCATTTGTGTGAGTATGTTCAAACAGTTCTCATTTGTATTTGTGTACAAGCAAGAGTTGCTCATGAACCTCGATAGATTTATCCAATGCGGATACTCTAACACTTGTTTGTTTAGTGTGTCCAAGAGACTTTTACAATAATTGAGATGACAATAGAAGGGGTAGCACTTGAATAGGGTCAATGTCATGTGACATCGGTCACCAAAATGTCACAAGTGTAAAAAAATTAAAAAAAATACTTATAAAATAGAGAAGAAAACTATTTATGACATTATAATTTTTTTTAAGAGACTAAAATGAAATATATTACTTAATCAAAGTGTTCTTCCTAGCACAAGGTGTATCAGGAAAGACCAAAGAGTTACAAAAATATGTACAAAACAAGGAAACATAAAACAAAAACAAGAAGAAATAGCAAAATAAACAACACTAGTCAATGCTCAACATCGTGAATGGACTAAGCCACCAAGCATTGTAATTGAAAGGAAGAGTAGCAAACTTCGCCTTAGCGACTTAATCTTATCCACGATCTGAGATGTCGAGCATTCTTTATCATTGAATAGTTTGTTATTTCTTTCTTTCCATATTTTCCGCATAGCATACCAAATGAGATGCAAAATAGACATCCGCACCTTAGAACAATTTCCACCAATTGAACTAAACTGAAGAAAATGGTCTGCCGGAACATTTGGGAGGACCGAACAGACACCAAGCCAATTATGAATAAAATGCCAAATTGCCCCAAAGATACGACAATGAAGTAATAAATGGGATGGAGTTTCTAACACGCCGCAACCGCCAACGAACAGCCTCTCCTAAAAAGCTATAACTCCACGACGAAACAAATTGTCTTTAGTGGGCAGCCGGTCATGGAACAGGTGCCAACCAAACAGAACAACCTTTAGAGGAACGTCTTTGTGCCAAAGGAATTTCGACAACTCCATAGTAGCTGAATGATACTGAGCAGCCATAACTTTATAAGCACTCTGAACCGAAAATGTATTGGACGTTTCCAAGTGCCACCGCCATCTATCCTCCTTATCAACCTGCGAATTCACATTTTTGTAGTAATAAACAAAGATCCCCCACCATCTCTCCCTCCCACACAAACAACCTACGCCTCCACTTCCACGCCTCGCCATCCTCCCCCCAACCTAGCTGACATATATCAAAAACAGACATCTCCTTAAACAAGGACAACTCAAACAATCTATAAAACTGGTCCCTTAACGTCACTCCACCTACCCATACATCTGTCCAAAACCTAGTTAACCTCTCATTTCCCACCTCACGACTAACATGGTCACTAAACAACTCCTCCCTATGCAAGGCAACGATGTCCCGCCACCAGGAAGAAGCAGTTCGACCACCATCCATCAATCTACTGCCATCCACACCATAACGGGTCACCAACACCTTAAACCACAAACTCTTCTTATCCACAACAATCTCCAACACCACTTCCCTAATAATGCAATATTAAATTCTCTAATTATCCTTACCTTCAAACCACCAACCTCCTTACTCATGCAAACAGAGTTCCAGTCAACCCATGATATTTTCCTTTGATACGGTTAATCAACGGTCCCAAAACGATAGGTGTCTCGCATTTCCCCCAATAGGCAGTCCCAAATACACAAAGGGAAGAGAGCCAACCCTGCAATTCATTACCAGAACTGCCTCTGTTAACCAAGACACTGCAACATTTACCCCAACCAACTGACTTTTGGAAAAATTCATCTTTAACCCAAATAAAGTTTCAAACAGAATAAGCACAGCATGCATTGGTCCTAACATTATAGTTTGTCAATATCGTATGACATTGACACCCCAATATCAGGCTATCCAACGAAAGACTTGTTTGCTCTTGGTTAAATAAAAATATCTTAAGATGCATCCCATTGAATCATCTTTTGTCAGATGCTCCCACTCTTCTGATGTTAGCGTGCCAATGGGTACAGGTGGACTTCTCTCTGCCACACTTCATTATAGATACATGATAAAAATAAAATAAAGAATATGGCCTTTCAAAAATAAATTAGTTCGTTAAAAATATTACCATAAAAAATGAAAAAAGAAAGAGGAATTATTTTATTGTAGTTTAAATATATCCCCAAATGGCACCAACATCAAGGTTCCCAATATTGTTTATATTCTAGTCAATTCCATTATTTCACACTCACCCCAACTTGTAATCACATTCACATGTGCCCTTTGTTCCTATCTGTATAATACTATCCTACAGGGATGTTGATGCCCCTTCATAAATAAATTATAAATTTAATCAATTATACAAAAATATAATATAATGTACTATCTGTATCCACATTTAGTATAAAGACTAAAGTACTAATCAATGCTAAATCATTATTTGACTTATAAATAGTTTGGATTAATGTCAATATTGCTAATTATGTGCTAAATAATATTTTAATATCAAAATAAAAAGACATTAAAAATTATTTTTGTACACTTTTAAATAAAAGCATGAGATATATTGTGTTTGTTAAAATTATAGAAAGTGGTTTTGCATTTCTCTCTTTGATTAAAAATAATTTTCTTTGAAACCTAATTAAAATAATTTTTCATCTTTAGAATCAAAACTATTTTTAAAAAAGCTTTTATAAACATAACTAAAATATCAAAATATTAAAACAGTGATTTTCTCCTATGATAATATTAAATAAATACACTCTAAAATTCATATAATATTTTGTTATATCGCCGTATACACTAGTTTTAATTAATTAATAAACTATACAATATTTCAACATCACCTTGGAAATAAAGGTAAACATCAACATTAACCAAAGTAGCACAAAGTACAACTATATACTATTTATATATTATATATAACAAAAGTTTCATTTCATAATCCTTGGAGTATCCGAACCAAATCTTAAGGATCTAAAGACATGGCACATAATAATGAGCATGAAGATAGGGTAGTTGACAATGGTTTTGAGTTAGAACAACATCATCATCAACATGTTGATGATGAACATAAATTGTCACAACATAAAGGTAGTAGTACAAGGATGTTGAAAGAAGAAGAAGCTTCTGTTGAGAAAGTGTTTAAGCATTTGTTAGTACCATCATGGAGAAATCAGTTAACTATAAGAGCTTTTGTAGTTAGCTTTTTTCTTAGTGTACTTTTTAGTTTCATTGTTATGAAACTTAATCTTACTACTGGTATTATACCTTCACTTAATGTCTCTGCTGGTCTTTTGGGATTTTTCTTTGTCAAAACTTGGACTAAGTTTTTGGAAAAATCTGATATGTTGAAACAACCTTTTACTAGACAAGAGAATACTGTTATTCAGACTTGTGTTGTTGCTTCTTCTGGAATTGCTTTTAGTGGTAAATTTTCTTCTTTTTACTTTCTTGAATTTATAAATCTCTCCTTATTACTGTGATATGATGTAATGATTTTTTACTATGATAAGCATTTTTTTTATTTTCACTCTTTGTATTTATTTATGAATCTGTCCTTATTACTATGATTCGATTATGTAATGTTTTTTTAGTTGTTATTGTCATTTTGTGACACTTGTTTTAGTTTCTGTGTTGAAAATTGATTTGTGATTTTTTTTTTCTTTCTTAATCCTTCTGTTTTATGGGAAAAGGGCTATTGTATTCTGGATTTTGACCGTAAGTAAAGTCTGGTCGATGATTGTTTCTGTCAGGATTAGAACTCGGGTTATCTCAAAGTATTTATCTTTATTAATCACTTGGTTTTGTCTGTGATTAATTTTGATAGTATGTTTGTTAGGTTTGAAAATGATAAGGAATAGTCAAGATTTTCGGCTGAGTTTTTTTTAGGTTCTACAGTATCCTAATTTGTTGGAGATAAGGATTTGAGATAAGAGGGGTTTAGTGTAGAACTTGGCTATTTTAATCTAATTCTTCAAAGAAAATTAGGGCATGTTTGGATTGGCTTATTTGAGCCTATTTACTGTTATAAGTACTTGTAAGACTGTGTTCATAGATCTTATGAAAACAGTTAATAGATTATATGAATATAGTTATCTTTTGTTATGGAAATAGATGATACATAAGCACTTATATGATAAGCAATTACACAATAAGATTTTATTTAATTTATTTATCCAGCTAGTTAAATATGTACTACAGTGGTTAATGATTGTGTTACTGTAAACAATTAGTCACAATCTTTTGTTATCAATCTTTCACTGTCTGGAATATATGAACCTTGGAATAGCAACAGGAAAAAAGATGCTTCAAAGTCATCAATTTTGTCCATACTTTGAAAAATACAGATTTTTCTATATTTTCCATGGTTCAACTTATACCAAAAACTTTGAAAATTTATGTGGTTGTATTTATTAGTCCAATTTGGACAGAATTTAATTTTTCTGAATAGATAGGAGTAGAAGGAAGCATAGAAGTCAAATTATACTACTTTTGGAGCACTAATAATTAAAACTACTGTTTATATGTAATTAATAGTTTGGCATGTGTGTAGAGATGTCAACGAGACAGAGCGGAGGCAGGAGTACTTCTCTTCTTCTGTCCCCGCCACAACGATTTTTTCTTCTCTGTGAAGAGTTGAGGTTGAGCAACATATAAGTGAGAGGACTTATAAGCCCAATGTTTTGTCCCAAATGTTATGCTATAGTCAGTGTTGTCAAATTGCGGCGCAATATGGATATAGTGTAGCAGAATTCGAACATATCGCTATTGTTTCCCTAAATGCTTTGTAGTACAAAGTATATCGTTATAGCGTAGCAGAATTTGAACATTTGAACAGATCGCGATCATTCAATATCACTACAGTATAGCAGAATTTGAATAAAGGGTCATTGTTATTAGAAAATAGGATTTAAGAACAGACAAAAACTCTAGAATGAGATTTTGATGTTATACATGTGAAAGGAAACTTAATCTTGTAATAATCTAGAAACAGTTATGTTTTGTTGATCTCATCATTGTCCTAATTTGATGAAATTAATTTTGTGATTCACTTGTATGAACAGGAGGATTTGGGAGTTACCTATTTGGTATGAGTAAACATGTAGCCAAACAATCCTCAGACACTAGTGATTTTAAGGATCCAAAGTTGGGATGGATAATTGCTTTTCTCTTTGTTGTTAGCTTTTTGGGACTCTTCTCAGTTGTGCCTCTTAGAAAGGTATAAAATATTCTTGAAATATTGATACTACATTAGCGCCGACATTTCAGATTGAACACGTGTCTAGTGTTCAACACGCGTTGTTGTCAGGCAATGACATGACACCTGTGATTATATGGATTTGGATTGGATGCGGTCAATAATCCCATACATTCACGCAGCTAGCCCAACAGTGACCGTTGGATCAAGATCAAATGGTCCAGAATTCAATGTAGATTTTGATTCTTTTAAAAAACTGAAATACCAAGCTTGAAATGCGTACCATCCAACATCGTTCCAATGACCACCAATGTACTAACTACGTGAATGTGTCGATTGCTGATTGCAGACAATCCAAATCCTACATTGAATTACTTGCATTTTTTCAAATTATTACTGGTGTCGACATTTTAGTATTAGTGTCGTATTTGTGTCCGTGTTGATGCTTCGTAATCTCTTTAGCAATTACTATCAATAACCTTGATTAAATGTTGCCTGTGTTAATGTATGTAGATAATGGTTATTGACTTCAAATTAACATATCCAAGTGGTACTGCAACTGCTCATCTCATCAACAGCTTCCACACTCCTCAAGGAGCCAAACTAGCAAAGTAACCACTGTACCATACTCAATGTTTACTATAAGTGACTTCCTGATATTTTAGACTTTTCAATTAATTTTTTTTTTTTCCTTTTCTACTTTTCCAGGAAGCAAGTGAAATTGTTGGGAAAATTCTTCAGTTTCAGTTTCTTATGGGGTTTCTTTCAATGGTTCTATACAGCTTCTGATGGGTGTGGATTTCAAGCCTTCCCTTCATTAGGACTCAAAGCATATGAAAACAAGTATGTTGTCACATCTCCATTTTCAATCAAACTTATTCATCTTGAGATGAAAATATGCATAGTCTATACCTAAATAGAAAGGGAATAATCAACTTTTCGTGTGACATTTTTCTTTCAATTTTACCCTTCGTTTAAACTATTTGTCTCATTCTAATTTGGGGTATTAATCTAAATTTATTTATTGCAGGTTTTATTTTGATTTTTCTGCACTTTATATTGGTGTGGGAATGATTTGTCCATATATCATAAATATATCAGTCCTCCTTGGAGGAGTTCTTTCTTGGGGAGTAATGTGGCCTCTCATAGAAACCAGAGAGGGTCATTGGTACAAAAAAGGCCTTGGTCCCAGCAACCTTCAAGGAATCCAAGGTTACAGGGTAAGTTTCATATGCAAAGTACCTCTAGTTCCACTATATTTGGCATGAGAAATAATATTTTGATACACAAATTTCAACAACATTTTAAATGGTTAATGCAGCTTAAATATGTGATTAATTAAGTTAAGTGGATGGTTAATAAATATAACAAGGTGTCGCAACTCATTAACCATGATTTTCATGTGTATGTGCATATTTGAACACATGAAAATCGTGCTTGACTGTATTCATGGATGGTTAATAAGTTGCGACATCTTGATAGTTGATATGTTCATTATCCATCCACTGAATGTAATTAATCGTACTTTTTTAAGGTCTACCCGTTAATTTGCTTCACCTTACACCATTGAGTTCTGCAGGTATTTATAGCCATAGCCATGATCCTTGGAGATGGTCTATACAACTTTGTTAAGGTGCTAACTCATACCTTATTGGGTTTGTATAGTCAAGTCCGGGACAAAAGAAGGGCAGATGCTCTACCTGTCGCGGATCAAGACTCTCCCTCAAGTCCTGAGCTATCTTACGACGATCAGCGCCGGAAACAACTCTTTCTTAAAGATCAGATTCCTACATGGTTTGCAGTTAGTGGATATGTTGCTATTGCTGCAATCTCTACAGCCACATTGCCACACATCTTCCCTCAACTAAAATGGTATTACATACTTGTTATATACCTAATTGCTCCAACCTTAGCATTTTGCAATGCCTATGGTTGTGGACTAACAGATTGGTCCCTAGCATCAACCTATGGAAAACTAGCCATTTTCTCAATCGGAGCGTGGGCTGGTGCATCACATGGTGGAGTTCTTGCTAGTCTTGCAGCCTGTGGAGTCATGATGAACATCGTTGCGACAGCTTCTGATCTTATGCAAGATTTCAAAACCGGCTACCTTACCCTGGCTTCGCCACGATCCATGTTTGTGAGCCAAATAATTGGCACAACAATGGGGTGTATAATTTCACCTTGTGTCTTTTGGATTTTCTACAAAGCATTTCCTGACCTAGGAACACATAAAAGTCAATACCCTGCGCCCTACGCAATTGTGTACCGCAACATGGCGATACTTGGAGTACAAGGATTCGGTTCTTTACCAGATAATTGCCTCATGCTTTGTTATATATTCTTTGGCGCAGCGATTGTGGTAAACTTGATTAAGGATTTGGTTGGTAAGGTAGGGAGATTCATACCACTTCCAATGGCTATGGCAATACCTTTCTATTTAGGACCTTATTTTGCCATTGACATGTGTATTGGAAGTTTTATATTGTTTGTTTGGGAAAAGGTTGACAAGGCTAAGGCTGATGCCTTTGCACCTGCTGTTGCTTCTGGTTTGATATGTGGTGATGGAATATGGACTCTTCCTGCTTCAATACTTGCTCTTTTTGGAGTTAAGCCTCCCATTTGCATGAAGTTCTTGTCAAGGTCCACAAATGATAGGGTTGATACTTTCTTAGGAAATTAATTAATTAGGCTTGGTATCTTTGTGATAGTTTGAAAGCTTGTTGATGCACTGTAAATCTGTCAAATTATACTTTAAGTTTGCAATTCTAAACTTTCAGTAGTCATATAGTTGAATACATCACAGAAAAGAAAAGGTATTGTTTTTGTTGAATGAATGTTAAATCAGAGATATTAGAAAGAATATGTTTGCATGATTTGATTGTCATTTGGGGTTCATAAACATCCAATTCTCAAGGGAATGAGAATTGAGTAATTGGATGTTCATAAAACATCTTTATTTTAAATATGCTTCCTCTGAAACCAAATTTTCAATGCACTTTTTTAGGTCTTAAACCTCCAATTCTCAAGGGAATGAGAATATGAGAATTGAGTAATTGGATGTTCTGCCTAGAGGTGAATAAAGGCTGAACAATAATTGTTCCATCCAGATTGGTACTCGGGTTCTTCCAATCAATTTGTTGAAAGTCATTAATCACTTGGTGAACTTTTTTACGTGTTGAGACCTTAGTGGTATCTCAAGAACTTCTTTGTTCCAAAAGAAAAGTATCACGTATGTTATACGGGTTTGGATCCTCTCCTTCATTATTTCTCTACATCTCTCTCGTAACTCTATCTTTCTTTTAATCTCACTCTCTCTTCGTTAAAAATTAATAAAATTATCAAGCGAGTGAGAGTGAGATTAAGAGTCAGAGAGTAGAGAACAGTGAAGGCAAGGATCCAATTTGATGTTATACCAAGTTGGTTAGAAAGAAATTATATGTTTGCATTTGATTGCCATTTTGGGTTCACAAAACGTCATTAATTCAAATGTTCTTGATATCATCATGTGATATTTCTCAATGTATTGTACATATACTTTGGTGGGATCTCCATAGCTTTCATATGTTTCTCAGATAGTTGACTGGATTATTTGTCAAATTTGAAGTGAGGAAGCACAAAAGTGTATTGAGCAAAATTTTCACAATCTTGTATCAGTTGAAACGTAACAAATATTAGTATCATTTTATAAGCTTTATGCATCTTGACTTGTTAATGTGATATTCTATCTCTCTTGATCTTCTCTCTAAAATTTAGAGAGATAGACACAATTCGGTGAAGGAGGAAGAAGGAGAGAATGAAGAGAAGCAGAGGATCCAAATCCCTAATTTATATGAATCAAACCTAACTATTACAAATTTTGCACCCTTTGAAAAAATATACAAGACATAACATATAACTTCAGGCAATCAGCATATTTTAAAATATACCGTGTATTTTTCATGCGCAATTATAGAGACTAAATTACGAGTTCATTTTATCAAAATTCGAGGATGCTATCTAATGAAGTATTAATCAAACATGTCCTTAAGAGTAGCGTGCATTTGACAACTCTTCACAAGATAATTGAAAGTATATCACCAAATCAACTGAACCATCATATGTGAGATAAAGATTGAGTTTCGTAAATATTGATATTCATATATGCATGCATGCATGAAGGTCATGTGTATGCAAAGTTTTGTCATCTTTGTGCTTAGTGGTCACAACCTAGATCACATTCTCAAGCAGCCCAATCTTCGTCAGAATCCTAAAAATAGAACATTTACAAACATAATCAGTAACATCAAAAGGTTCAACTCCGTACCAGCTATAATCTACTGACAGTAAAAAACCAGCATCATATTTGTGAGATTAAATGTATGCGATGTCAGGTAAGTGTTAAGTTGGGAAGAAATACCTCTGAAGCGTTTGAAAACTCTTCAATGTCATCATCATCTTCATCATCGTTTTCATCCTACAACCATAATGTAAATGTCAAACTCCCGGCCCAAAGAAAACTGTTAGACTGATTTAACATTTCATATTTCCTAAAGAAATTAAAGAGCTTGTACAAGACAGACGATAGTTTTTTCTAGAGTAAAGAGTTCAGATGAAATAGAAAATGGAAATATAGGGTTACTTGTAACATAAAAGCACTGCCAATCTAAAGACGGAAGCTATAACACAATCATAATCAACAGTGTTAAACAGCAGATATAGTGCTATAGCGTAGTGGAATTTGAACAATTCTCTATTGTTTTGGGATACGCTATTTAGTATAAAATGTAGTCAAATGGCAGCTAGTGACGCTATAGCACTGTTGTGTAGCGGAATTTGACCAAACCGCTATTTTCCTTGATCCACGATTGACAATACAGATAATCAAACAGTGTAATTTCTCCGGGTATTATTGATAAATGTATACATAGAAATTTGAGAGGGCGCACTTGTGAGAAACCACCTTATCCATAGAAACTTAATTAAAACTCGAGTGGTTAAACAGACAAGATGCAAGTAAAGGTACAAAATTGTCAAGGGGTTGAATTGAACTCAGCTATTGGTTTAAAATATGTATAAACCAGTTAAGAATGCCTGTACTTCCTATAGCCAAACTAAAACAGAAAACTCAAAAATAAAATGTGACAATTTAGTTGTAGGTTTCCTTAAGATTCAATTGCAAAACCAACAGACAAACGGCATAAAGTTCCAAGAATGAGAACATCGTACCTCACTTTCTTTGCTGTTTGCCTTCTTTTTTCCACCTAAAATTTACACACACGGTAAGTTTTTCCAAGTTTCATTTATGCAACAACTTAATAAGAAAAAAAATAAGTAATTAATGTAGATTGGTAGTCAACTGAAAAGAGAATATGTGGCGAGTTTCGACTATTTTAAATATTTAATGAGGTATGACAACAACTAGGTTGCTGATATACAGAGGCAGATGTTTGTGTAGGTCTGACAGCATTTACCAGACACACTTTTATATGAAAGACTAAGTTCACAAGAAGTCCCAAGAGGAATCCCAAATGCTTTTCTAAATATATCTAAAATAACGGTCTAAAACTGATCCTTACCATATCATAATATTGCTAACAAAGTTAAAAGTGATCAATCTCTGTGGTAACTTGAACACGATAAAATTAAGTATCATGTACTGATGCATGTTAAACTGATCCAAACAAATGCCAATTCATTCACAAGTTTTAGATTATTTCTAGCACAAGACACTTCCAATATCATGCATCTAGCTTATATTGGTTGGCTCCTTCTCACTATTAGTCCAAGTTCATGGTGTTCTCTCTTTTTGTCTTGCTACAATGAAGGGTGAGCAATTTTTCCCAGTGCAGTCTGACAAATGGTCCAAAGATTTATATAAAAGTCTGGGTTGAATTGCTCTTTTATAATGATAAACACCACAAAACCATTAGAAGAAACAGAAAGGAAGTATATTCACCTGGATTTTTGTCCTCGGTCTTTCTTGCTCTTTTCTTGGATCCTTCATCCTACAACAATAGCCAATAAATCAGTTGGTGTCTTACTACAACACAAAGCGCTTGTAGCCAAGTAATAAAGAAAAGGAGATTCAGAAAATCAAGTTAAAAAAAATCAACCAGTTCAATCTTTCTTTTCGAACCAGCAGGCTGCGACTTCTGGCCAGAAGCTGAAAAAATAAAAAAATAAAAAAACTATATTCAATTCTCATAACCATTCTCATAATAATGTAAAGAGACTGGGAAAAAAAAAACCTTTTGATGATGGAGATTTCTTTGAATTGGTTGCAGCCTTCTGAAAATATAAGAATTTTGTGAGATGATTAATTTGACTGGTATTGAACATTAAAGAAAGCAAATTTAAATGATTCAGATTCAATTTAATAAGGTGCAAAACTAAAGTGGAACTAAGGTCTTCCAAATCATAGTAATACTTGGTAGATAGATATAAACAATCATGAACCACATGCTTATTCTTAGAAAGGTTTGATCAAATGGATGAAGTGTATGTTTAGTTCCATTTGTGGAGGAGTCAAAATTGATTCTAGAGGTGTAAAATTGATTTTGACATGTTAGGATATTTTCCAGTAGAATTGATTTTACCTCCAGAATTGATTCTAACTTGAAGCTAAAATTTGAACTTTTTGCCCCTACATTGAATTTTAGCCTCTAATTTATTGTTCAACACGTTATACATGAATGCATCCAAACATAGATGAATTTACATTCAACTCACTTTTAGTAGGTATCAATTTTGCAGAATCAATTCATTTCAAAATCAATTTTTGACACCACAAAACCAAGTACACACAATGACACAATAAATTGATAGCAGAATCTCAGGTTTTAAGTATATTAATGACTGGCAGGTTTGGCAAGCAATGGCTCATTGTGTTTTAACTATATTTCCTTCAGCACACCTTAAATGTAGCACTATTAGACCTTACAAGTATACTTGTGAATTTGTATTTCTGATGATTTCTATGTAGTAATGAGCTTTGGGCTCATTGGTTTGCAGACTGGGCCTTTATACTTGTTAGAATGATCATACTGCAACCTAGTAATAACAGAATCTGTGAGTTACAGTTCTAATGATAACTTGGTCTATAAGTACTACACTCGTATAATTGGTCGGAAGCCAGCACTTCAGAATTCAAAAATATCCGTTTCAGATTCTCTTAAACTCTCTGCAGTATTATATCTGCATCTCTCAAATCAATGACTATCAATAGATCAAGATAAACTTTTTCTTAGCGATACAGCCAACACATAACTTCAAAGCATCCCATATCTTAGATACCAATTTAACATAATTCCTTTAATGTACTAAAAGAAAGGAATCTAATATTGGCATGAACAAAAGAGTTATGCATTTAGAAAAATATATAGGCTGTAAAAATATTTATTTGGAGTTACTAAGTCCCAACTCTAGCGCAAACAGTTTCAAAAGCATACCTTTATTTCCACTTTCTTGAATAATGAGGATATAGTAGCCTGAACAAGTAACCCTTTTTTAGCTTTTGACACTGAAGCAGGTTCTTTATTTTCCATGGGGAGTTGTTCTTTTGGAGCATCATCCTCATCGTCAATGTTGATAACTGCAGTTTCTTTCTGTACTCGTAAATTAAGGAAGATAAAATATAAATTTCCCAATAATATAGAATATAAGATCAATGAAGTTCTAAATTTCAGGTTGACTGTCTGTAACAAAAAAAAAGGATCAAAACAAAAATAAAACTGAAACTGTTAACCAATCAACTTATAAACTGTAAGGGTTCTTTTGTTGTACCTGTAAAAATAAATGCAAAATTCAAGGATAGAATTTACATAAAAAATGCAAGAAAAGGTACTAAGGGGATGCCGAAATGACTATAAGGATATTTGAGCTAGTATGATCATTTACATCAGTATCAACTTCTACCGCTTTTTCTTCATGTTCAGAAAGGTCGGGGCTGCTTTTACCAGAATCATCACCAGAAGAAATTTCTGCAAATCTGGCCAAACAAAAGAACTATATGAATATGACTTTGATACAACTATTAGTTACAGCAAACGTTCCACTTAAAGTTAAATAACATAAAACTAAACAATCACACAGAAACTAAACATTAAAAAAATTGGAAAACTGGGTGTTGGCCCTATCAGCAAATGAGAAATGCTCACTCCATTTCTTTTTAAATGTCGCTTTTATAGAAAATGTTTGTTTACTTGGTTTTTACAAAGTTCAATGTAACATTAATTATTGTTTTGTCAATAATTCTCTTAACTATTTATTGCAGAGAGACAAAAAGATGGAATGAGATGATAAATAGTTAAAGAGAATATTGGAAAAAAGACATATAATTGCATTAAAAATAACAAAATGTATTGGTTTTCATAGTATGTGTAGATAACCTTAAAACGACAACTAAAAAGCAAGAATAATGTTTTGTTGCAAAAAAATTAATTTTTCATGATTTTATTTTGGAGAGCAACAGACGAAAGTAAACTAAATAGAAGAAGCTTATACTTGTATGATTTTTTTACAGTTCTCGCTGACTGGCGAACTGGAACCAATTCTGTTGTGTCTTTTAAGTCGATTTCACTGTCTGATAAATCTTCTTCAAGAGGTGTCTCTGGTGACTCTGGCTCTGGACGTTTTATTTTGGTTTTGGAAACACCTTGATTAACTACAGAAGCTGCACCCGCACCTGCACCCCCTTTAAAGTCATGTTCAGTTTGTTTTCCCTGAAACCAAGAAAAAAGTCTTCATTTCTCTTCATGCCAAATAAGTGATGTTCCTTCTTATGACTAGGTAACTATTACATTCCAAAAGTTCCTAACCTCATACAGTTCCTTGGGAAATTCCAGTTTGGCTTCTTCTGGGTTCTCGTCTTTTGTCCCAATCCACCATGCATCCGAAAATGCAATCTAGTACAATCAAAACATTGCTCGTAAATAAGGAACATAGGTGTTCATACTCACAAAGCTCAGTGCCAGAAGATACAAATTTGTAAATGAAGAAGCAAAAAGAAATGCAAAAAGCATGTATTCCTAGACCAACAAGAAGTTAGGATAAAAAGGAATGGGTGGAACACAAACATTGTTAGATCTAGATATGCATATTATACAAAGGACAAAGAAATCCGTAATGAAGTTACATTTGCGATATATTAAAAGGAAAGTCAACATGCACACAAGAAAGTTCTTTCACTGAGTCCCCTTATAATTTGAAAACTAATATACCTTCTAGTTCATGTCTCAAAAACAAATAATAAAGAAAATATGAATGGTAAAAAAACTAACCATGTTATCAAAATAATCCTCACACATCACGCTCTTTCCACCTTTGGAGAACTGTAGAGTCAAGTATCTATTCTTTGGATACAAAATAGTCCCAAATAACTTCATTCGACCCTGTAGAGGGAAAGTGAAAACGCACATCATCAGTTACAAATACAAACATAACAAATCAAACATAGTGAAACTGTTCAACAAGATTTAGATCAACAAGTTGTCATTTAGCTGAGTCAAGTAAGTTTTATTAATTACAACCAGGTATGCATGCCCCTTGCAGGTGAGCCTGTCAGATTAGTTAACAACAAACACAGAAGGCAAATTAACCAAATTTGTGTAGGACTTACGTTAAAAAACAGTCAGAAAGTCCTGCAGTAAGTCTGATTTTTTAAAACATGAAAATAATTATTGTATCCCTATCTTTTCAGAAACTCTCAATTGACTTTATCATAAATACTTGTAAGTTTACAAGGACTTCATCATAAGTAAAGAATCGTAATCTTATTTAGTTAAAAAGCTCTTGTGAACTAAAACTAATCCAAAACTAAACCCATATTTCACTGGTAAACTTGGTTTGTTATTAGTCCTTCAACTCTCCTGTTACAATTCCCGGTTGACACGCTAACTGATAGCAATAAAAGTAAAATTGTCAAATCCATTACAAGAACTTCATAAGTTGCTCTCAATTTCTGCCTGTAAAACAGTCAAATTAAATGACTGAATTGCAAGTAGAGTTACACTCAAAACCTATGTAACACCAACACTTGATTGAAAGTGCGGCTCATGTCTATCTAACTGACACAAGTGATTATGTTCAATCACTTCTATTTTTTCAAATTACTGGCTACATGTCAGTGTCTGTTTCATGTACAATGTTTGTTCAACTAGAGTTACGCTCAAAACCAACGTAGCAGCAAATTCAAATTAAAGATGTGTACAGTGCCTGACCAATGCAACAACGACACAAGTGGTTATGATCAATCACTTCCATTTTCTCAAATTGTTTTTAGTGTTTACATCTTGTCCAATGTATGTGCAAGACGAGTTAAACTCAAAATCTATAAAGCACTAACACTTCAGACATAAGGTGTATCTAATGTCTTACCGACACAGCAACGACACAAGCAGTTACATTCAATCACTTCTATTTTCTCAAATTATTATTAGTGTCTACATATCAGTGTCATGTGCAATGCATGTCAAGAAGAGTTACACTCAAAATCTTAGGAGCACCAACACTTCAGACTGAACGAGGCATGTCCAATGTCTTACCGACACAACAATGCCACAAGTGGTTACATTCAATCAATTCATTATCAGTGTCAACTTCGTGTCCAATGCTTATGCAAGTAGTGTTACACTCAAAACCTAAGTAGCACCAACACTTCAGATTGAAGGCGTGCCCAAACTAACAGAAAACAACACAAGCGGTTATATTCAGTCACTTCCATTTTCTAAAATTATTACCAGTGTCCACATGTCAGTGTCTATGCCATGTCCAATTAGTGTCAGTGATTCATATCTCAATACAATCGAATCATCATTCAAAAGATTACTAAAGCTAACAAAAATTCCTAGTCTTAATTTGAAAGTAGAGTTATACTCTAAACCTATGTAGTAGTAGCACTGACACTTCAAATTGAAAGTGTGTCCAATTTCAGATTGTCACAACAACTGACATAGACAATTACATTCAATCACTTCTATCTTATCAAATTATTATCAGTGTCTACATGTCAGTGTCGTGTCCAATCTCTTTGTCAGTGGTTCATAGCTCAAAACAATCAAATCATAATTAAAAAAACAAACAAACAAAATTAATAAACCAAACCCAAATTTCTTGTCATACATAATTCAAAACTCAAAAATAAAACAAACCCACAACCAAAAACCCTCAAAAATTGAATTTTTCAAACACAAAAGTAAAGAACAACCTGAGGGAAATCAAGATAAAGAACAGGGTTTTTGGTTCCCAAATCCTTAAGATCACCAATCTTCCCACCACCAATAGGAGCAAACAAACCAGGAAACGAGAAAAGGTATCTACTACTCTTCCTCTGAGACTTCTTAATAATATCTTTACCATGATGTTTAGCAACAATGGAAGAAGGATTAAGATGAATTGAACTTCTAGTTTTGGTTTCTGAAAGCACGTTGTTTGAAAATGCTAAGGATTTGAGTCTCTTGCGTTCTATGGTTTCTGGGTTTGTTGCGTCGGCTTCTTCGTCGCTGCGTGTTTTCTTCTTCGTCTTTGGTCGTGCCATTTTTGGATTCAACGTTGTTTCTTTTGTGATATGGCGCGGGAATGAGAATGAACTCTTTAATAACAAGAGTGGGTTTAGATTTTGGGAAATGACTCTAGTCGAGTGTCAGATGAACTCGGCTCGACAAAAAAAAGAAGAAAAAAAATTTGTTCCCTCAAAATGGCTTAAATGCACTTTTGGCCTCCTATGTTTGCCGTCGTAGCGATTTTGGCACCCTAACAAAAAAAATGCAATTTTGACCCTCTAATTTTCGGAACTATACTGAGAAGCCGCCACGTGTCCCAAAAAAGGGCCAAAATCGCAACTTTTTTGTAAAGATAAGGGGCCAAAAGAGCATATTTCCCTAAACATGGCAAAATTAGGGGGTTAAAATTGCATTTTTTTTGTTAGGGGGCCAAAATCGCTACGATGGTAAACATAGGGGGTCAAAAGTGCATTTAAGCCCCTCAAAATAGATCGAGTTTACTAGGAGCGAGTAAGTAGTAAAGTGCAAAATGATTGTAACTAAGGTTATGTTTGGTAAAAAAAAACAGCGAATAGTTGATAAGCTACCTTATAACAGTTTTTGTTTGGTAAAAAAATAGTGAATAAGTGATAAATTTACTTGTAGCGGACAAGTTTATAAGTTAGTTTATAGCAGATAGTAGATAAGTTATCTAATTAAATTTATGTTCGTTCGAATTAAGTTTATTTTGAACTTATAATATAGTTTAAATAAATAAATAAGTTTTTATGAATTATTTATAAGTTTGTCAATATAGTTTATGAAGAAAAAAAAGTTTACAAAAATATTACTTTCGTAGTGAAAACTTATAAAAAATTATTTATTTGTATAAACTATTTTTTATAAATTCAAAAATAAACCAACACTTATATATACTACTACTATTATCTTGCTTGAAAGAAAAAAGGTTGTCTTCTTTCAACAAAAAAAAAATTAGGTTGTGTTTGTATGTCCATGAAACCACTTACATATATTATCTCCAACCTAGAAAGCTCATAAATTGTATTGTAATAATAACCAACTCTTCTTATTAGTATTAGGGTGATGATTATAACCAACTTTAATTGCAATGACATGCAAGGTAGTAAAAATCGGACCGGACCGACCGGTTGAATCGGGAACCGGACTTATGTCTAGTTCGATTGACCATAAAAACCGTTTACAACAAACCGGGGAGTGAACCGTAAAACCGGTGGTTTGGCCGGTTTCACGTGTTGAACCGTATCCCTTTTTCTTTTCCTATAATGAAGCTGGTTTCACATGTTTTTGCTTCTTATCAACCTGTGTTTTCTTTGAGAGGAGCGGGAGAAGAGTTGGTCTGCATTGGTTCAAATAAAAAAAGAAGACTTATGCAAACACATTTTGGTTTTGTTAATTGAGGAGTATTGTAAAACGAATTAAAGAGCGTTGATTACTGAATTGAATTGATAAGAAGAGTACTGATCTAATGACTAAATGAAAAAGAATATTTTGCTTTACAAAGAAAGAAATATAGAAGGATTGAGGTATTACGATTGATTTTTTTTTAAGGAGAATATTACGGTTGAAATATAAAGTAGTAGTTACTACTATTGATTATTTACTTATTAGGAAGTTGGTCTACTATGTATTTTGAAAGAAACCGTATCTTTCTCACTCAATAACAATAATTATGTAAAATTGTGCCAAATTTATACAACCTTTAATTTTAAAATATGGCAAAATTTAATAAATTATATCAAAATATAGTAAAAAAAATTAAATATAACAAAAACGGTTGAACCCTGGTCTAACCTCGGTCCGACCCTTAATATTCTAAAATACTAACCTCACACATCTTGAGTTTGCATCTATTTGAATATTAATATATAGAGAAAAAAAAATAAAGTTACGAAGTAGCTTCAACGTTTTTCATCTATTCAAACTGGAAACAATGGACTCAAAAACATCTTGGCGGCAAGGAAGAGTGAGACCCTTACGATCGTGATCAAAACCAAACTCTTCTTCAGCTTGACGGAGAAGGTTTTGAAACACTGGTTGATGTAGAAAAGAAATTGGAATAACATATCTGATTCTGTTTTCTCCAACATACACAGCACAGTAGCCTTGGGGAATATCTGAATCAAGGCATTGATGATCATTGTTAACTTGTGTTTTCTTGCCTAGACATGAAAATCTCTTAAGAATTTTTTTGATGAATGTTGTTGGAGCCATTGTGTGGATTTCGTGTGACAATATAAGAGATTATAATTTTGGTTATGGTTTTTGTAAAGTGGTATGATATTCAACACCCTGTGAGTTCTATTTATAGACTCACTTATGTGCATCTCTTAGATATTTTTATATAATTTAAAACCGTATATTTGATTTTATTTATATCCAAAATATATTTCTCTTGAAACAATTTCAAGATCATATTTAAATAAATTTAAAACCGTATATTTCATTTTATTTAAATCCAAAATATATTTCTCTTGAAACAATTTCTAAATAATCTCTTTGATTTTATTTGAATCCAAAACATATACTTTTTGAAAATATTCGCTTATTTGCACCTTTTAGATATTTTAAATAAAATATATATTTTTTGAAACAATTTCAAAACCATATATTTGATTTTATTTAAATTTGAAATATATTTCTTGTAAAAAAAATTCAAAATCTTATCTTTAATTTTATTTGAATCCAAAATACATTCTTTTTGAAACAATTTCAAAATCATATCTTTAATTTTATTTAAATCCAATTTTTTTTAAACAATTTAAATCCAATTTATAACACACACACATTTATATGTGTGTGTGTGTTTTTTTTTTCAAACAATTTCAATATTATATCTTTGTTATTAATTTATAAATAAGCCTCTTCAAAAAAAAAAATGGCTGACTTATTTATTTATAAAAAAATTTCTCATCTATTTGTATTTTATGCGAGACCTTGTATGTTCTCGTAACATTTGTAATCATATTAAATAATACATATTTAAGTTAGTATTATAAACAATAATAGGCACTATCGACACATAAGTGTCACCCAAGTGACAAGAATATCATGTGACCTGACAAAACTTTTATGTGATAACTACCATGGGTATAATTACGTATTTTCCCTTTATACCTATAACAAAAAACAATATATAGATTGTGTCATCTCTGTATAGTTCAATATTTATATTTCTTGGTTTTGGAATATATTGAGTAAAGAATAAGTTCAATATTTCATTTTTTTAAGGAAGTTCAATATCTCATATTGACTTGGTTAAGTATGACCATGCATTTTTACACTCATATTTGTCAAGAGTCTCAAAGATATTTTTCATGTTTTGAAAAAGTTGTATTTTTAGGCTGGTTTTCAAGTGGGTTTGGGCTAAAAAAAACTAGGCCTTTTCCTCAAATTCGCAAGAGAAAAACAACAAAAAGTTGTTTTTCACCTAGAGGCTCACACCCATCGCGCTTGGATCGGCGCACCTCACACGCCAGTGCAATTTCTGCACACCCGGGGTGTCACAACAGCAATCGACAACACGTTTTTGGCTTTTTTTAGTCTTTCTGAGTGTTTTCTTCCTTGTAACTTGTCTTGACACTTGGAATAAAATTTATTCTCTTTGTAATGTTTTCAGATGCTTTTTGAATAATCATCCATTGTCTTCCCAAATCCTCTTGGGATGATTTGATTTGTCAATTTGCATGATTTTGCAATGAATTGCATCAAGAAACCTAAGAACTACTTGGTTTTGGGAAAACTAGAATTGCTTTACTCGAAATGAAGAAGTTACAAAAAGTCCCAAAAACCATAGACAATTGTTCTAAATATCCTCTAAATTGGATCAAAACCTAAATAAAATGACTGGAAAATATGTTGAAATTAAAATAACGTAAGATTATCTGTCCTTACCCTTGACCCCAATTCGTCTTGTCCTTGAAACAGTTTTACAATCAAACACTGCACAAATCGAGTTGTCACGTCCTTCATTTTTCAGCAGATCATATGCATTTATAGTGTGCCAATGCATTATTATACAATGTACAAGCTTATCTAATCCAACCTTTATAAAGTGTGATTGTTTTGGGCCGCTTATATCATTGCTCCAATTACAAGGATTTTACTCATCTTACATAAAATTTTGCTTCTTCGCACCCTGAAAATACTAAAATACCCTAAACGGCAGCTAAATGTCGTTTGCTCAATGAGTTAGCCGAATTTAACTGCCACTGGAAGGCGTTTTGGTAGAGAGCGACAATTAACTGTCGTTGAAGGTATTTTGGTATTCTTGTGCTGTGAGGGAACAATTCTTAAAGTGAAAAGAGAAAAATCCAATGTATAACAATGATAATAACACAAAATCATTACTTAAGTGCGATAGATATGAGATATCGTGTGCTAAAGCATTATTACATAATCTACAAACTCATTTAATTCGACCATTGTCTAACACAATCCACTTTGGGCCCCATATATCCATGGTCTAGTTATAGCGGTGGTTTGTAGTAGCGCAATCATCTTTGGGCCGCTTATAACATTGGTCCAATTATACCAGTGATCCATTATAGCACAATATCATGAATTCTGCTCTTTACTCAAATGGTTTCGCTCATTTCTAAAGTAAATGTCCAAAATGCCTTTACGCATGCTAACTCACGTAGCGTGAGTTAAGTCACACCAGTTATAAGAGTAGCGTGACTTAAGTCACGCAACGTGAGTTAAGTCATGTAACGTGAGTTAACTCATGTTACGTGCTGTTATTAGCCCAGACAGAGCCTCATTCTGCCTCACTTTCAAACAACACACACTTAAATCTCAATTCTCTCTCAAATTACCCAACTCCAAAATTTCTTCAACTTCAAATCAAACAACACTCCAACAAACAGAACAAGTAAGCTTTCACTTAAATTATGTTGGTATGATAGATTTTTTCACTTAATCTAGAATTTTTTAGGTTTAGTCTTTTGTTAAAATTTTAATTTTTTTTGCAAGAAATGATAGAATGTTACATGCAAATGACTTATAGTGCTTAATTGTTATGATGTTTAGATGTTTGCATGATTATGTTAGATTTTTTACACTTAGATTA
>Ga0228711_1001352_pt1 | contig 35758 bp, 15 predicted proteins | sample MedpolnodulmetaG_2_FD_177996 | JGI IMG/M metagenome (GOLD analysis project Ga0228711, IMG submission 177996) | Root nodule microbial communities from Medicago polymorpha collected in Santa Monica, California, United States - brown nodules | ecosystem: Host-associated > Plants > Roots > Nodule... | reverse complement strand
AAAAGATATAAGAGAAAAAAAAAAAAAAAAACATACGTGAACAATGAATGGTGAGTGAAGATTTAATTCTGCACTTGAATGTTTTATATATAATTGTTAAAAAGTAAAACTAATCACAAAGAAGCATTTAGTGCATTGGTTAAAGCTTGTGACGTGGCTATTGGTTGTGAGTTCGAATCCCTACCATGCCAATTTTCAGAATTTTTTGAAAAAAGCTTTGAAGCGCGGTCAACGTGACATTGACGCGGCCGGTTTGTACAAACCGCCGGGTCACCGGGTTTGGCCGGTTTCCACCGGTTCAAACCGGTTTGATAACATACCCGATCCATTAATCAGCTCGAACCGGCTACCCCACTGGTTCACGGTTGGACCGATCCGACCGGCCGTTTTGGTCCGATTTTCAAAACTATGATTAAACCCACTTTGAGTTATTGGAGAAGCAAGGAAAAGGAGCAGAAGAAGAGAATGGATCCAGATATAATAGATTTACATGATCCAACAGTCCATTTTCTATAAAAAAAAGATCAAACGGTTAAAATTAACAAAATTAATAAGGTCTACGATGGACCACTCTTAAGGTATGTCCACCATAGACATTTAGAGTTAAAGTTAACAGTCGGGATTTATTTGGCAAGCGGAGGAAAACCCGAGGGACCAAAAGGTACGTTTTATTAATTGTGGGACCAAAATGAAAACTTGAAATTATTTGAGGGACCACTCGATCAAATAAGCCTTTTATTAACAACTTCAGGAACTTGTGAAACTTGTATTTTTGGATGGTTGAGATTTATGAGACTTATGATTTTGCAAGTTTATTTTGTATTTTGATGTTTAGTTGAACATAATGTTTTATTATGGTGGTTGAAAACCTTTATAATTTAGTCATATTTTGCACTATTGGACTATTTACATTATTATATTAGTTTACATTTGTCATCTAAATAATTAATTTTATTTAATTTTAATTTTAGGTAAACTCGTACGAATTCTCGAGTCGAGTTTACGAGTCGAGTTTACTTGGGCAAAACGAGTGGAGGTAAACTCTCGAGGTGTAAAACCTTGATTGCGATAATCAAACCTTGAGAGAACTAAACATTTGAAAATAGAAATGTCATCTGATAAAAGAGAAGGTTCAAAAGGGTAATGTTGTCTATTTCTACCCATGAACAGTTAGCTTATTTTCAAGTTAGGCATGACCAAGGCTATACCCCCTCCAAAGTTCAATTTATTCATTTCTATGGTAGACAAGATCAATACATATCATGTTTCAGTTTGTGGGAGACCGTTGAATGATAAGATATCGATATAGAAGATAACTTAGAATCCAAGCTAGTTGATCAAATGAAAGTAGAGCATAGTGCACCACAGTTGCTTGCAACACACGTTATCGTGTCTTAGAGTTCAAATTTTAGAAATAACTAACGTTGCATTTCTAGGAAAAGTTAGTTATGATCTTACGAGAGTAGATCAAGGTTTGAAGTTCCACGCCATTAATTAAAGATGCTTTATAGTTTATTCAATTGAGTGACATCTATTTAGTAAACGGTAGTGTAAGGAATTAAACAATTTTTATCTAAATTTATTAGTACTAGGATTTTTTTTTTTAATAAATTGCCGGTTAAAGTTGGAATTGTTAGATAATAAGATTGAACTTGTGTCATGAGTCCTTTAAGTTTTAAGTTAGTGGAGTCCATTCTCTTATAACATTTTGACACATTATGTCATTTGATATTATTGGAACCCTGACCATCTCTTTTGTTATTCTCTCTCAAACCCTAGATTGTTGACATGAATGACACTTAAAACGACAAAATTGACCTCTATTTGAGACAATGGGTAGTATATCAAACGTGATTTATTGAAAATGATTCTTAACTCAATCCAAATCACCTCCATATCTGCTTATGAATGATTGTAGATGATCGCAACTTATAATTTTTATGAATGTCATTCTCAAAGTTATATGGTAAAATGTTTTGAAAAAAGTTGATGATGCATGGGAAATTTCATGGACGGTGGGTTGATGACAATATAGATATGTGGAAGGTGTGACTCCCAATCATTCGTGGTTCAATTCTTTCACATTCGAAGGTTTCATCGCAATAAATCAATGGCCCATTTCATTAAATTCTCCAGATGGATACAGATCACCATCACTCCACTAGCTGCTTCAACTCTAGATTGTGTCCAATTAACATGCCGCACCATTATTGGTCAGTTTATCTTCGAATTGGTCGCGATATTGTAGCTCTGTTTTTTTCTTTTTTTTAAATGAATTTTTTTTTGTAGAAATTTGGAATTTTTAAAAGAATTTAATTTATGTATATCGACCGTGTATATTTTTTACACATTCAATAAATTAAATTACATCAATTTTAATTAGACGTAACTAAGATCTACTTGATGAATTGTTTTCTTTCACCCCGTCTTTTTGCATTAATAGATGTTTTTTAAAAGCACTATCAAATCAATTTTAATTAGAGGTAACAAAGATATTTTGTAATTCCTTAAAAGAAAAGATATTTTGTAATATTATCAGCGTACATTGATAGTGTTTTAGATAACATCTACTAAATTATTATTTTTTTGACAAGAACGTCTATTAAAAATTTGTTGTTTTCTGCTGATAATTACGTCTTTTAACTCTTACATGTTTTTCTAAAACAGGGTGACATATATTTACTACAAAAATGAATATTGAAAAGAACATTTTAGTCAACCTCATGAGTAAGGTATAATTGAAATATTGCTCACACGAATTTGGAGGATAGTACATGGAAATAAAATTGCTCAAAGTAGCTAATATCCGTGACTCCCATTAGTCATTAGTGTAAGAAAGGGGTGTTGGCGTTTGAAACAAAACCAACTAAAAGCATTAGTGAACGAGTACGTGTGAGTAGTGGTGGTGGCAATCGAATTAAATTCAATATTGTGGTACCATTTATTTATTTATTCCAAAATGATACTCCCTCCCACTCGTGTCCCTAGCAACTCAATCTTCATTAATTTAATTTTTGGCATGCAAATGCTGCAATTTGTAAATACTAAAGCTAAACAAAAAAAGAGGGGCAAACCACACACACAGTAGATTAAAGTAACTTTTCCCAGTTTAAGGATATTTACTGCTGACGTTATTTTCTGAAAAAATTCAATGTGTATAGTAAATGCATTTATAAGTTACGGAGGAGCTTTGATAAACAAGTAAGCTTTAAGTCTCTGACTGATGTACAATACAACACACACTCACATTACTGTCTAGACTAGATTATGAGTCTTCAGTAAAATTTATTCGAGACATAATTAAACTTAAGTAAATCATACTAACAAGTAAGCTTTAATTAGGGTTTGTTTTTGGAGAGATCTACTAAACACGTTTATGGTAACTTCTTTGTATTTATTGTAAAATACTTATTGATAGCGAATTAGAGAGTTGATCACACTCGTATAGTATCCAATCTTAGTGTGGTTGCTTGTCTGCGGGAATGGATTTTCTCCCGTGAAAAGCTCTCTTGTTTTCTGCAGTGACACAATCTGCACCAACCATTAATTATCTTCTCTCTCTTATTTTCAATGTTTAATATTTTCACATGCATTGGAGAGGATTCAAATCCCTCATCTTCTCTCTCATCTTTATTCTTTGATTGTTATACACGTAAGTTGTTAGTTTAATTGTTTGGAGTGTTTGGTTGTCAATTGTCATTGTTATATGCTACAAATCTATGTCTTGTTGGTTTTTCACAAGAGTTTGAATTCACAACAAACAAAACAAATCTTTCTTTTAACGAAAATGGATCCAATTAATAAAATATTAACCTATATGCAAATGTATTGATTTAACTCACGTTGTTGATGCGAAAACTTTACTGGTAATATTAATCTATAATTACATATATTTGTGCTCTTTGGTTCTTAAAGCTTATTTTAACGATCCTTGTATCAAACTAATGTAAACTTTGAACATAAACATCTTTTAAACATAAACCGAGGTACATGGCCGACCCAACATATCAAGAGGCCTAAAACAAATTTTATAATGAGGCCTCTTGCAATTAAAAAAAAACACAATGCTTATTAAAAGCATAATAATTTAAATTTTGTTGAATCCAATATTTGACCTTAGGACTAAAAGGATTTGAGGTCTTAACATTGACCAACAAAGCTAAATAAATATTGATTATTAATATGTAATATTACATACTTTTAGCTAAATTATTTATTTTGAAGCCTTCTTTTTAACCCAAATTTTGAGGCCTAAAGCTCTTGTTTGGGTGGTGTTTGTTAATTTTTGATATTTTGAATATAGTTTTTTTTTTTATAAAAATAAATAAATTAGGGTGATACATTATGACAAGGGAAAAAAATCATAAGTTCAAAGGGTTTTACAAGATATTTTCGGTCAAAAGGGTCTTTAATACATTGAATGTTGTTTTAAATTTTTTTATTGAAAATTAGATCCTTATTATTTTCACTAGTATTTCTCAAACTTTAATTCATTTATTAAATCAAAGTCTGAATACTACTATTAAAATTAATGATTAGTCAAACATAGATAAACTTAATGTAAACAAAAATTCACCCGAAAAAAACTAAATGAAAACCATCACTTGTACTTTTTAAATTAGTCTTTAGTTTTCTTTCATAAAAAATCAATATAAAGTTTATAGGGTCGTGTTAACCGGTGTCCCAGGTACTGATTTAACAGTCAAATATAATAATATTTGCATTAAATACTTAAATAATGATCCAAAAAGGTAATATTTGCATTTAAAGTATCAATGCTTAAAAATATCAATTTTTACTTACATTTTCTATTTAGACTTCCTTGATCAGAGCATGGGACACCGGTTAACATTACCCAAATTTATATTTGTGTAATTAATTTAAGTGAATTATCATTGTTAATGGATCAATAAAATAAAAAAATAATGATAACCGGTGCCCAAAGAGCATTTAAACTAGATTCCAAAAACACTGCTTCAATCTAATCAAATCTTCTAAGTTGGAAATCAAATCTAAAATTGCAATAACTTTAAATCATTTGAAGGATAGTGTGGTTTCTAGTATGTTAGCAATATTATCTTTTTAACCCACACAATTATTAGATAAAATTAAAGTAAATTTCACAATTTTATATAAAATTTATTTTTAAAGTATGAAATTCACATTGATTTTATCCAACAAAATGAAAGAATGAAGATAAAAAGAGAATATTAACTTTCTTTTTATCAGATATAAATGATTAATTTATATAGTTATGCACATACGATATCAAATCAAAATGAAGGGTTAATTAAGTTTTTGATAAAGACTAAAAATACTGATACAATTTTTTTATAGGAATTAATAAAGTTGGTAGAAAATTTTATGATTAAAACTGTGATTTTATTTTGTAAGAATTAAAAACAATTTTCAGAATATTTAGCAGGACCATTATTTAATTAATAAGAAAATAATGACATGTAGTAGTACTTATCAAGTCATTTCATTCTGTTGCTACTAACATATTGTAGACTAGTTATTTGATGCAAAAAATTTGACCTTTTTAATAAGACTGATGCCTGCCTGACTGACACACAATACAATCGGCTGCTTTGTCTCTCTTTCACTCTCTCCTCACTCCTCTCTGCTCTTTTCTTCTCTTCTTTTCTCTGCTATTTCCACTCCCTCTTCTCTCTCACAAATGGATAAAACCCAAACCCATTTCTGGACACCCGACCCACTTCACTCTTCCATGTTCCGTCCACCTGAAACACCACAAGCACCAATGGAGTTTCTCTCACGTTCATGGAGCGTATCAGCTCTTGAAATCTCCAAAACTCTCTCCTCCTCCTCCTCTTCTTCCAAACCTCCTATAAACACCACCATACAAGAAGCCGAAGAAACCTCCTCCTCTCTTTCCTTAAACCCATTTTCCTTTGCTTCCTCTGAAACCTCTCAAATGATCATGGAACGCATCATGTCACAAACCGTAAGTCCATCTACAACACAACATGCATAAAAAGTTTCACCTTTTTTTTCCGTATATTATAATGTTACAAAAAAAAAACATCATGTGTAAATATTTTTGTTTTGAAGGAGGATGTTTCTGTGTCTCCAAGAACTTCAGGAAGACTCTCACATAGTAGTGGTCCTTTAACAGATAGTTGTCCTGTTTCACCATCTGAAATCGACGATATCAAGGTTTTGTTTATTTCTCCACTCTTTTTAACTTTACTTTTTCATTTTATTATTTGATGCCTCCAATGTAAATTACTATTTCACTAACAAACAAAATTAATATAAATAAACAAACATGTGCTTGCCCATTAAATTAATTATTTATTTAACTGTTTCTTCATGATTAACAGAAAAGCGTGTGATATTAAAGTTGTAATTTTGATTAGACCCACTATTTTTAGACAACTTCGTTTTTGTTTATTAATATTTCTTGTTTGTTTTATGTATTTGTTATGTTTACCTGGTCCCTACAATCTAACAGAAAATCGTCAAATTAGTTAGAGTACCACCCAATATTTGTCCTTTGGAATCCTAAATTACAGCGTACAATTTTGTTTTTATCTCTCTCTCTCTGCATTAATGGTTGAAGATTGTGCAGATGAAGGTACTTGCCAAGACATCACAATGCCACAATGATTTATTCTTTTTGATTTTGTTTTTTTCAAATTAATTAATTACAAAGGTGTTAATTGATTTTTGTTCTTGTTATATACAAGGAATAAAAAATCAATCAAAGAAGGAATATTGAATAATGTATTGTTACCTTTTTTGTGTTGTATTGTAACCCCAAAAACATGGCTTCTATGCATTCTTCTCTGCAGTACGGCCGTGGAAACAACGGCGGTGCAAGCTTAAATAGTTATCTGGGTGGCAGACCACCTGGTGGTGGTGGTAAGACGGTTGGAAGATGGCTTAAGGATAGGAAGGAGAAGAAAAAGGAAGAAGCAAGGGCCCACAATGCTCAGGTTCATGCTGCGGTATCCGTGGCTGCTGTTGCCGCCGCGGTAGCTGCAATTGCTGCAGCCACCGCCGCCTCATCTGGGTCTGGAAAAGACGAGGAGAAAGCGAATACTGACTCGGCTGTGGCTTCTGCAGCGACGTTGGTGGCGGCTCAGTGTGTTGAGACTGCCGAGGCGTTGGGGGCAGAACGGGAACACCTTGCTGCGGTGATTAACTCCGCTGTGAATGTTAGATCTGCTGGTGATATCATGACTTTAACTGCTGCTGCTGCAACAGGTATATGTGATTGTGATTTATGATAAAAACAAAATTTTAAGGAACATTCATTTTCTGAAAATGTGAATTGGTTTTTGTTTTGTTGGAAAAAGTTTGTATGTTGATGTTTTTGGCGTCGGTGTCTTTTTGTTTTTGTTATTGTAGCTTTGCGTGGGGCTGCAACATTGAAAGCGAGGGCATTGAAGGAAGTTTGGAATATTGCAGCAGTGATTCCTGTGGAGAGAAGTTTGGGGGCTTCTGGTGGTAATGGTAATGGAAGTTCCCATAGTAGCTTCAGCGGCGAGCTTGTACCTGAAGATAATTTCTCGGGTACTATCTATAGTAGAGAATTACTTGCAAGAGGTTGTGAGCTTCTGAAGCGCACACGCAAAGGTATATTTCTTATTGTGTGTTTGGATGTATGCTCACAAAATATTTTGGTTTAAGTGGTTTAGTAAAATTGATTTTAGTTAAAAGTGAATTTAATGTAAAATTTTCGAGGCAAAAGCTACAATTCCCACCTTAGCTAAAATCAATTATGGAGTAAAAGTCGATTCTATTAGGTAGCCATCAAACGCTAAAACCAATATCAAGTCTTAAGAATCACTTTTTGCTCTCTTAAAATTGAATTCAAACACACACTTGGATTTTACCTGTCATGTGTTGTAAGATGTGTGTGATTTTGAATTTATATGTTTTCATGCTCTCTCTGTTATGCTCATAATTTGGAATCGTTTTATATGGACAAGATCCATTTATTGTAACAAAAAAACAGAATTTTTTTTCCTTTCCATTTTTTTCTAGTTTTATGATATTTATGTCTTTGAAAAGTGATTTGATTCCTGAGTTTTGTGCAGGTGATCTTCACTGGAAAGTTGTGTCTGTATATATAAACAAAATGAATCAGGTGTGTTCTTTTTAACCTATCCCATAATAATATTGTGCTTTTATGCACCTTTATTACACGTTAATCAGCCACTTAATTATTTGGGCATCAATTAGCGTTAATCACAAGTGTAAATTTGATCATGAAAAAGTTATATGAAGTGGGGGCACCTTTAGTATGATAAGGTGAATGTATCAACTTTACTATATTACAATATTTATATTTACCTTTGAAAATTCTTTATGTGAAGGTTACTCTAAAAATGAAGAGTAGGCACGTTGCTGGGACCATTAAGAAAAAGAAAAAGAGTGAGTTTTCAATAACTTTTGTCTTGCTCTATAGTTTCTAATTATTTAACAACAGATTTGGAGGTGGGTCTTGTTCCATTTAGGGATTTGTGAAGGCCAAGATCAAAAGGGTTCTTCTTTAATTCCATTCCCTTTATGTTTTGAATTTACAGATGTAGTGATTGAACTGATCAAAGATATGCCCGCTTGGACGGGACGTCATTTGCTGGAAGGCGGTGAGAATCGTCGCTACTTTGGATTGAAAACACTGTTGCGTGGTGTCGTTGAATTTGAGTGTATGAATCAAAGAGAGTATGATGTGTGGACTCAGGGTGTCTCTAGCCTGCTTTCCATTGCAGCTGAGAAGAACAACAGAAATAGATTTTGAGCTCCTGTTCTGAGGGGGGAGAAATTTAGGCAATGGGGGACATACAAGGATCTATGGTGCCCTTAGCACTATAGATCTTTTTGATGTATGGTGGGGTTTTGATCAATGATAAAGGGGGGTGTAAGCTAAAAACTAAAGGCAAAAGGTATGCCAGTTGGGGTTACTTTAATCTTGGGAAATATGCATTGGGGTATTTGGATGTATTTTTTGAACTGAAAGTGCACCCAATGTGAACCATAGTTGTATTGTTCTTTTCATCACTATTATGGAAAGAAAATGAGTATCTTGGACTAAGGAACAGTCAAAAAGAATGGGGAAAGAATCATATTAGGAGGGAAAGTATAATGTTAAGACAAAATACTCTTAACCTATCTGTGTTGTTTGCACATTTGGTCTTGAACCTTAAAACAAAAGTAGTCAAAAGTCTAAGATTTTCATGTGATTAATACAATATAAAATTATGGGCTTTGGCTCCTGGGTTGGATCTTTGAACTATTGTTGCACATTGTGTGCCATCATTGTCTACTTCGTGCACTTTATCTTTAATCAAGTGCTTCACATAGAATATTTTTTATTTTTTATCTAAACTGTAGCAAGAAAATTAAACTATTGTGTGTAAATGACCTTTGAGTATGTTTATTTTTCAATTCTAAAATAATAATTTGTCACACAAGATACAATGGAATATTGGAAGACAAATTAAAAACATAATGGACCACAAACCTTAAATAGCATTAGTACCTCACACAATGAGTAGGTCAGTATTTTTCTTTTGAGATTCAAATTATATAAATATTAAGGATATAAGGGAAGATTATCAAAGAATTTTTAAGACAGCTGAAATTTTTTAGTTTTGGATCCACAAGATTCAGAAAAACTTCTAAATATCAGAAACCACGAAGAACTGAAGTCAAATTTTTTATCTTCTTGTTACCAAAGACTTTTGTTTCAAAAGTGTTTCAATGCTTCAAACTGAACAATTCATTAGTTTTGAAAGATATATTTTTCGAAAACCTTGTGCTACCTCCTAAACTACGAGAATTTCTTCTAAACACTAAGGCCTATGGCACCTTGTTGGCCCCACATCTGGTAGAGGGATATAATGGGACAGCAAATTATTTGATTGATTTGTGATTCATAAGTTTTTTTTTATATTTACGCAAATTATTAGTAGTTAGAGGATTCCTTAATTTTAGATCTAATGCAATGGAATGATACAATGAAAAGGCTTATCTATGAGTTAGACGAACTAACATATTGACCGTCTAACTAGCTCCAATAGAATACCTATACTATAATAAAAATGTTAGTCGTTAGTAAATTGTTAGAGAAAAAATAAAATGTTTCGGATTCTAACCTATAATCTCCATTCTAACTCTCCTTAACGTTCATAGTTCACCAACTGAGCTACAAATAATGGATAATTTGTGATTCATATAAGATTTGTGTCTTTGTTCCTTTCTATTCCAAACATATAAGAATAATCATTAATCCCATCAAAACCTCTATGCCACTTAATACTCATCAATTACCTCTTTACATTTGAATATCATATGTTCTCAGTTTATTGCAATTGATAAGGGATGTGGATTGTCGCTTTCTTTGATGACTCTCGACCCTACCACTCGTGTAGTTAAAGTTGATTAGCACTCAACAATAGATGACTCTATATATCATATGTCTAGGGACCCAAGTGATACTTGAGAGTTGAGATGACATTCATTTGAACGTTTTGTTAGGATAAAATGTGATCATTAGTTGCTTTGAGAAGAAAAAAAATGCATGATGATGAGAGAGAGTAGATTTATCTGGTGTTATAATTCAATTTGTATTCGAGAGGGAATAGATAACTACCGAATATTTATTTTCTTAAAAAATCATTTTCTACCTCCATTAAATTTGTACCATCGGTAGATAACTATCGGAATACTCATTATATAAACCACATTACAGTTTTTAAACAGTTATTTTCTAATTTACACTCAACTTGAATATGCTTCTAAACCTTGTGATATTTGAGCGAAATCATTTCCTATTTTTCAAAACTAAAGTCATAGATAATGCAAGTGGAAGCTACAATCATTTCTGTCAACACACGTTAGCAGTATAAGATATTTTATAGAATTGATATTCACAAATACTTGCAAATTAGAAAATAGCAAAATAGATATTATTGGAAATAACACAGCTAGTACTCACCATACTTCAACAAACAACTAACTACTCAGAATTACAGCTGAGTTAAAAATAAAAGAAACAGTACGATCATCAAGAATAAAGAAACTTGTGAATGATAAAGAGGGCAACAATATGATGCTTAGTACTCATAACTCATAAGTTACAACATTTGTAAAGTAGCTGATCAAGATCAATAACAGGTTACAAGAAGTTATAAGGAGCAGATTAAGATATGAATAATTTGGCAAGGTACATGGCCTGCAAACAAGATCGATGAAGAGGCATTTAATTGTTGAACTGCTGTAGGTAATTTAGTTGTTTGGGATACAAGTTACCAAAATCTAAGTGGCATTTGGAACAAAAAGTAGCTGCAGCAGTGCATAAAAAAGGAGTGCCAATTATAGTGCTGAATCATTTTGCATTATGGCTAAGTTCTGATCAGTTCAGTAGTTTGAGTGAGCAATGTTGGGTGTGATGGATATAGGCATTGCAGGGAGCTATTTTAATTGTATTTGGGGTGTTGTCTTTTGGAATTGGCCAATGCACGGGGCTGGTAGAATTGGTTGAGATACTTTAGTGTCATGTAATGTGTGGTGCTCGTGAGAATTATTCATTGCAATCCTATGACACTTCTTAGTCCTTTATCACATAAATAGAAAATAAACTCATCGTAAAACAATGTCAGATATTTAACAAGCAAAAGTATGCAAAGATGAAATGGTTATGCATTGAATGAAAGACTATTAACAACTCATTGCCAGAAATATTAATTGAAACTTGAAAACATTGATCAACTCAAATTTGTCCACATACTAAAATGGCTAGTAAGAATATATAACTTCAGCTCAAAATTTTCACAGCTAGAGAATATTTTATTTTTTGAACAGGCCACAGCCAGGGAATATTAAAGCCAGAAGAAGACAACCAGACAAGCTTTATCACAATTCTTTATCCACACAAGCTTTTATCTACCGGAGGTTCAAAATTGAAATTTTTAAAATGAAAATCCGGTAGTTATTTATCAGAGAGAGAAAGCGGAAATTTTTAAAATGAACAACCGGTAGTTAAGTATCAGACATGTTATTAAAGGCAATTTCGTAATTTTAGAAAGTCTAAAGAGATATGGAGGGGGGCTTAAAAGAAATCATAGAAGTTTTTGGATGTGAAGCCCAAAGGCCCATTTGTTCAACTTGGCTCTAGTAGGACAGTAGAGGCTAGCCCACTTGTACCAAATATATTGAAACAAAATGAAAAATCTTCGAGGTTTTTTTTTTTATCTCATCTTATTAGCTTCTCGTGCACCCTAAAATATTTTAAATTATATAATTTGAAAAGTATAAAAACCATAAGAAAACACTATCCAACACCCTATATCATTTCAAATTGTATAATACAAAACAAGTGTGAAGAGTTAAAAAAGAAATACTCATAATCTACTTCATACTCTCACACCTACAGCCCATTCTAACACTCACACATTTTTTTTTTTATGAGCAATGTTATTCATCCCGAGAGAATCATGAAAAACGTTTGACCAATTAAATTTCTTCATTATTGGAAAATATGGGAATTCGTGATTCAATTTAGAAAATATATCAAGTAAATAAACGTTCGTGAAATATTTGTTGATATTCGTTGGGCTTTCTGTTGTGACAAATAGCAATTTCCTTTGCTAAATTTCGATACCGAAGTGCATCTTCTTAGACGATTTTTGTCTAGGTCTTAACTTGAAATACATTTCAATCAATTGCTTAAGAAAAAAAAAACTTAAAATAGACTTCTATTTTTCCCAGTTATAACAATCTTTGAAAAAGTTATAGATTTGAAAGAAGAAGAAAAAATTAAAGTTAAAAACCATACAAAAACTGTCTGAAGAAATACACTTTAAATTTTGTCTTTTCCTAAATCATAATTTCACCTCCACCTTGAAAAAAATCTCTCAAAGTTTTGTCTATGCAAGACAAAGACAATCTCTGACCATGCTTCATAATCTAGCAAGAGAATTCACCATGTGTTGAATCTTGCAAACTAATATGCAAATAATAATGAGTGACAATCCAATAATCAAAGACAATTTTGCTAATTTGTTTGTACGTAATATGCATCTGCATGTGCTAGATCCTTCGTAAAACAAGAGGAATCTGACGAATCATACCCTTGATTTAAATCCTCAAGTTGTGGCTGAAGCTCATTGTCATGTAATTCCTCAATGTTGAGTCATGAGGGGAGCCTGGGGGACTGACCACATCGAGACTTGGACAACCGCATAAGGAAGAGAGACGCCACACTCTTACCCAAAACCTTAAGGCAATGGGTTTATGGGTCTCTTACTTATAAGGTGTTCAACCTTTACTCTTTTATCCGATGTGGGACATATAACTCACACTTGTACACAACAACACTCAATCCTCTTAGATATTGAATCTATCCTTATAGAATAACAACTCTGATTCTTGAATGCAGATCCCTAACTTTTCTCCTTTTGATTTGATCCCCAGTGCTGTATGATATTTTTACACTTCATGTCATATTCCTTTCTATTCACCCCACTAGTTAGCAGAAATAAACAAAGGAAATTAACAGATATATAGCGAAATTTTCATGTTAAGTCAGATAGTTTTAAAGAATTAAGAAGGTTTCCACTTTTAAGGCAGCCTATTGATGAAGAATAACAAAGCTATTTTTGTATCAATTAAGATTTTATTTAGTCGTCACAGGTTGGAATCATTTGGTTGAAAATTTGCATACAAAAATTATTAGAGTTTATTATTAACTAAGTAAGCCACTCATGAGTATTATTATATGTTTTGGTAAGTTATTTAAGCCTACAAAAGTTGTATTTAATAATTAGAGGTTTAAGCAATTGTAGTAGGTCCAAAAAAGTTTTTAGTTAGGCAACTTAAGCCTTGAGTGTATCTTAGCATCGTTACCTGTATATATGTATCCATTTTTCACATACATAACATATACAAAAGCACCAATTAAGTTTCATTCAACAAAAAAGGATATAAAAATCAAAAGAATGAAAATAGATCATTGTTTCTTGGCACTAATATATATCGCGAGAGCAAAAATAGCGAACACCACGAGCACGACGTGTCACTGTTTCAGAGTTGTGCTTAAAATACATGAGGAAATGTTTAGTAGGGCATTTGGCGGAAAACAAGATCCATGGACAATGGGATGATTTCAGGACAATTTTGCGACCATAACTTATGCTTCTGCTACACAAGTTGAGATCATCACCATTTTCTAAAATAAATGACAATATATTAAATACATATATAAATGAACATATTTTTATAAAATGTCACATTAATTAGACATTTATACATAATAAAATATCGTGATGGAAGATTGCACATGGCATTATATACTTAGTTTCACCAATGTCCAAAATCCAAGATTTGCCGACATAGTAATGAAAATATACATGTAAATAAATGAAGTATTCAATCAATTAAAGCCATAAATCATTAATAAGTTTTGAAATCAACACTAAAGCAAAAAATAAACATGAACAAAATCAAGAAAGCAAACTAAAATTATAAAAGGAACCAAACGTATTCATCGAGTGCAATATAAGTCTAAAGGAACACTTGCTTGGTAACACGTACAAATAATTTTATTTGTATGCACATAAATGGAAAAAAGGTAAAAGAAAAAAACACCTAAATATAGTATTTCTTCCGTCTCTTTTTATAAGAATAGTTTACAAAAATCATGATTATTAAGAAAAGTTGTTGAACTAATAAATTTGTTTGAAAAATGTGTTATTATTATTAAACTAGCCTTTTTGTATAAATAAATTTAATGTTGATTTTTTATATTCCAAGATAATTAGTCGTATTAATAAGGGTATAGTTGAAAAAAGAGTGATAAATACATCTAAAAATTTGTAGATAGTCTTATATCTAGAGATAAAACTTTTTCTAAAAATGGTCTTATAATTAAGAGATGAAGTATGTAATTTTAAATAATTAAATGATGAATAGTTTTGTGTTTGTGTTCCTAAATTAATTTTATTTGTGGTTGTGTCATATAAATCTTTCACTATACTCAGAGTCCAACCGAATACTGGGTGCCATTATAAGGTTCACTAAAATTTAAGTTATAGCCAAGCTAGTCAACTCGAAATTTATACTCACGACTCCTGAAATTGTAACTCACGATTTTAATAAGCTTGCTCCTAACCGTATCCATGTACGATGTACCCGTTGAATGTTGATGATTGATGAGAAAACACACTAGAATGATAGAACGAGGATGAAATTAACCCTTCTATCGAACAATAGTTGTGGCCAAATAAAATCTCTACAACCTTATGGATGAGATTTTATTTTCAATGAGTAGGGACACACTTGTATATAATTCTTTTTAAGGAAATCTTAACTTGTGCCTTTGAGTCATAAGTTAAGAAACCAAAGGTAGAAAGTTTTTATGGGAATTGTACATTCAATGTCTTAAAAGTTGAAAAAGTTATACTTTCAATATAAAATTTATTTTTAATTTCCATTTTAAGTTCTTTAACTTGTACCCTTAGGGCACAAGTTAACATAACCCTTCTTTTTAACAACGTGACACACTTGCATATGTATTACATGTAGGGCACACAACTTGGAGAGATTGATTTGTGGAAATCAGCTTCATGAAGTTTCATGGAAGGAATCAGAATTTTGCATTAGTTCTCAATTGGTCACATGTTAGTGTCAACTGACAAATGTTACTGTGACAAGTCTTACTAGAAACAGAAGAGAGTTGTGGCAATGTGATGTTTAATTTTTGTCAGAGAAATTTCCCTTAGATACAAAAACACCAGCATTGTTAGGTATAACTTCACATATCAAGCTTGCTTTTACCATCCTTAAAATGAGAATTATAGCTCCAAAGAAATATAATAAAACTATGTGTAGCACATTTATCTTTTGTATATTTCTCGACGCATGGTGTAATTAAATTGGAAATATGATGCCTTTGTTACACTTTGTGAACGAGGTTGATTCTATAAGTTTCCACTTACAAGGTTGGTGGTTGAGTAAGTGAAATTGATTAATATATGGGTCCAAGTACTAGTAAATCATCATTTTAGGCACACACATGCTTTATTTTTCGCTTCAATAATTCAGAACCGTTATGTTGGTCCTCGTAGTTTATTTATGAAGAATATAATATACTTCTTTGCAATGCATTTATTACCAGTACTTATGTTTCCATACATTGATTTAATGCTCAAATTTTTCTCCACTGGTGTCAGGTCAACAATACCATAAAGAACGTTATGACTTATGACTTTCACGCCAGTTAGCTAATGATTAGTGCTTAAGTTAATGATCTTAACAATTAATATTGAGTTATCAATTCATAGAAAATTGCTATTTAAACGATAGGGAAATGCTAACCGGTGACCCCGGGGCACTGGTTAAGATACTAAAAAGGGAAATTATATAGTAATTATTGCATTGAAAACTGTGTAATTAATCCATAAATAAGTCAACAAAATTTCCTTTTATGGTAATAAATTCCTTTTTTTGTATGCTTAACCAGTGCCCCGGGGGCACCGGTTAGCATAGCATGACCCTAAACGATGTCATCTTAATTAACCTCTTGTATGTCGAATGAGAGAAAAGGAAAAAGTGAAAAACAAATAGAGACAGTGGCACTATATATCTGTTGAATTTAAACCAAAAATAGTTGAATGACATAAAAATTTGAAAGAAAGAAAATGAACTGATGAAGTATAAAATATGTACAATCCCACCACAATATCGCATCTTATGACAGTCATGGTCAAAAATCAAAAGCCTATATGAATGAAAGATTAAAATGGAATAACATGAAGAAAAAACACTGAAAAGGAAAAAAGTGTTTGATGGATGGGAATAAAGATGTTAGTCAATTAAGAACCAAATTGATGAAGACTAATAAATATATAACTTTCTTTGTTTCCTAGTTTCAGTCGCAACACCAAAAACACTATCCAATCAAAGGTCACTTCTTAACAATGTCTCTTTTTCAGAAACCAAACCAAACTTTGTTGAATAATAAGGTGGGAGAGATGATTTGGTGCAATGCAATATGCAGAGGGCACCATGATTTGTTTCGACCTTTGGATTCTTAATTGGAGCTAGGTATGAGTTGAGTTCTCTCACCCACGTCAATATGTCTTATCAAACTCTGAAAAAACTACTATTGTATTCGTGTTTTTCTGTGGGACAATGACATGTTATATGTGAAAGATTACAAATAAAAAACAACAACACTGCCAGGCCTCGTGAAAAAGCACTGACTTCTTTTCCTCTACATTATTGTGTCTATCCGTGCCAACTAATATATACTTATCGACTAAGCAAAATTACATCTTTAATCTTTGGGTTAAATATGTTTTTCCTCGTGTAAAATTGAGAACTTCTAAGTTTAGTTCTTACTTAATTTTAATAGGTTTTTTAATTTCTAAAAAAAAAAATTACTTCTAATTTTAGTCCCTATTAGAACAAAGTTTGTTTAATTATCCTTAAACTCTTAAATTTTTGAACAATTTTTTTGAGAGAAGTTTAAAACTATATGCAAGGTTCATTTACTAAAATTTAGAATTTTTTAACATGAAACGAATTAAATATCAATTTTTTGAAACGACAAAAGTTCAATATAAAATTAACAAAATCTGGACGTAGAAATCAAATTTTGCGATAATTTTCTGCAGAGAAACTCTTAGTAATGTTCTTAACACGTTTGCAAAAAATTGTTCAAAAACTCAAGAGTTTAAGCATAAATTAAACAAATTTGAATTGAGGAGGGACTAATACTGAGTACATACATTTTTTTTAGGGGCTAAAAGAACTATTAAAATTAAGTAAGGACTAAACTTAAAAGGTCTCAATTTTATAGGAGCAAAAAATATATTTAACCCTTAATCTTTTAACTTAATTTTAAATAATAGTTTTGTCCTTCCTTCAAACGGAAAAAAATATCAGTTAGTTCGTTTAATTTTTTTCATTTTCATTTTGTCATTTTCGACTATTTGCATATAGATTTTAAAGCTTAAAATTCATGTTTTTATTTTTTTATGGTCTCTTAATCTTTAAATTTATGTCCTTCATCTATATTTGCATGTAAATATTAAATTTGAATTTGAAAGTTCATATGCAAATAGATCAAAATGACAAAATTGAAATGAAAAAATAAATAAAGAATCAAATTGTTACCTGAAATTAAGTTAATAGACGAAAAGTGTAATTTTGTCAATCGACTATCATATGTCATGAAAAACATTAGAACCAATAATATATAGGGTTTTGCTAACAAGTGCCTAAGGACGTTGTTTAAGGAATCGACAATAAAAAACTTTGCCTTGAAAATACAAGTCAAATACATGTAAAAGTCATAATTACATAATTTTTAATGTACAAATTATTACTTTGGAATGTTTAACCAATATCCTAAGGGCACTTATTAGCATATTCTTAACATATACTCCCTCCAGTGCTATTTATAAGAAAAATTTGATTTTTTAGATTCATTGAATAATTGATGTATCTTGTCTAGAATATAGACCAAATACATCATTTATACAATGAATAAAAAAAGTCAAATGTTTCTTAAATAGGACCGAAGAGAGTATATAATTTGGGTCTTGTTAACTAGTGCCCTCAAGGCATTAGTTAAGGAATCTACAAATAGAAATTTTGTCTTAGAAATATAAGATGTTACTTTTGATTAAGTAATGATTACACAACTTTTTCATTAAAACATACTTGTTTTGAATACTTAATCATTGCCCTTAGGGCATTGGTTAGCATTCTCCGTATAATGTTTTTTGTAAATTTATTACTATTGCAAAGCGGGCAACCCCGCTCCATTCACTTATTAACTAGTTTGAAACGGAAACCATTTGGATTGATTGGTTGGTATTGACTTGAGATATTATAATGTATTTTTTTTTCAAAATCTCATATTCCGTTTTCCAAATGACAATTCTGATGAGTTAGTTTGATATCTTAAAATAATAGTTTGAAACGGGGTTGGACAAGTCAACTAGATAAGATAATATAACGTTGTAAATTTCAACCCATTCCTTTTTTAAGGCAGGTCGACCTATACATGTTTCTTTAAAAAGTATTAATTTATGATTTAAGAAAAATATTGTAAAAGGGTGAGAGAAAAAATTTAACATATGTAAATTTAAGGAAATCAAAATATCTAATTTAGAGTTCGTTAGCAATATTAAAATTATGATTTAAATATCCATGTTTCATCATTTCAAATTCAGAAATAAGACAACAAGATAACCAAATTAAAAAGTTCACGAGTTCATTAGTGTGATCATGAACCCATTCTCAGTTGGCATTGTTAGTGTTTTGTGGCGGATTTGTCTAGGGGTTGATTGATTGAGAGGCTATGTTCCTAGTCTTCCTCTTGATCGATTGTGGTTAGATGTTCCTGATAAGGGTTTAGATGGTTTTACATTGTTGTTTTAGCTTTCTCTCTGGTTTTTCTGTGGTAGGGGTCCGTTGCTTTTGTTATCACTTGATATGAGCACTTCTTTTACTGAAATTTTTTATATTTGTTTGTACTCTTATAGAAGATTTCTCCTTTTTCTTTGTTTATATAATATATTTTCCATTCAAAAAAAATAGTTGACACACGATTATAAAAATAAGACTAAAATCATAAAATCAAAGTGATTAAATTAAATGACATTCTTATTTCTACTACACAGAGTAGAAAATTAGAAATTGAATTGTGAGTTGTAGATTAAAATAAATGTAACATTTGTTATGTATTTTAACCCTATGAGCCGACCTGCTATGTCTCCACCATACTCTCTCCGTTTCTAAATATAAGCAAAATTAACTTTTTAGATTCATTCATTTAATAATGTATGTGGTCCATAGGTTCGTAACATGAACCACATACATCATTAAATGAATTAACCTAAAAAATCAATTTTGTTTATAGTTAAAAACGGATGAAATATTATTTTAGCGGGTTAGTTTGGGCAGACCATCCAGTAATTATAGGTTCAATAGCTCAACCTACCCCACAAAATGTCATACGTAATGTGTCGATCTGACATATCCAACCTTTTTTTTTCATCTCAAAAATCTATTATTGATGAAAACCTCCAAGAACCTCAAAGATAACAAGAGGGGAGATTACTAGAAGGAAAGTTAAGAGACCTCAAATGAAAATGGAAGAAAATGTTGCTACCTTTGCTAGATTTAATAGCTCAATGAAGACAAGTGGTGCTTGTTTCTAATTAGGAGTCTTCTTGAAATTGTAATAAAATTGTTGAAAGTTAACATTTATATCCTTTAGTTATCTCGTTTTGTAATCGTGACGTTTTAGTTCTCTTTAAAAGTCTATAGTGTAAGCATGGGCATATAAGTTAGTTTTAGTAATCTATGACATGTGTTTTGAATTTAGCTTGCATACCTATAAATAAGAGTTCACACACATTTTTAACTATTTTTTTTAGTAGAATTTGACAAGTATTCCTACATGTGCGGGGTAGAGAATTATCCTCAAAGGTTCTTGGTTAAACCAATTCCAGATCTTATCAAGAGGCTTAACATCTTGTGGAATACACATTTTGATGTTGTATATGTCTCATGAAAACAATCATTCATCTTTATATTCATCTTCTAGTCTAATCCATTTGTTTGAAATTTGAATTCAATCGTAGATCTTAAACATTCATCATAGGTTCACATCAATTATTACTGGGAATATTTTATTCCTTAAATTTAATAGAACTACAAAGTTGATAAAGCTTATTTCAAGAGTTATAATCTGGCTTAATTTTGCAAAATTTGATTGAAACTTGAGACCATGAAGAGTATCGTATTATATAAGATCAGATCTGAAATACTGTTTATGAGTAGGAGACATCATTTAGTCTATAACCTGATTTTGTGAAAGTAAATTTAGGTGAAACCTAAATTCTAAGATGAAATCAAAGTTTATTCAAGATCTAGTTGATCACATGTTATCATATAATTGATATCGATTTTTAAATACCAAATCTTATCATATGCATGATAATTCGGCCTAACCTATTTAACATGTGGGCTAATTAGGTGAAATGAATTAAATGGGATAGACCGACCCTTCAACATTAGGATAGACCGACCCTTCAACATTAGGTGTGTTAAGAGTTTCACATTATATGAGATAATATGACTTGAAAATTTGTTTACAACTTACTAATAACTCTCCCTTACAAAACAATGTGTTGAGTTAGACTTAATAACTTTTTGGGAAATGTTAACTAGTGTCTTCGGGTACTAGGTAAGGACCTTAAATGGTAAATTTTTATGAAAGTTAGAGTAATCAATGCATTGGAAATTGAAAAGTTTTACATTTTAAAAAAAAATTACTTAATTTAGAATGTTTAAAGAGTGTCTTAGGGGTACTCGTTAGTAAGACCCTAACTTTTTTTATTCCTGTATTTTTTTCTTTTTCATGATAATCATAAGGGTCTTGTTAACGATTGCCCCTAGGTCACTCTTTAAACATCTCAAATCTAGTAATTATTCTTTAAAAAGTCAACTATTACAATTTTCAATTAATTGAATACACAATTTTTCATTAAAAAAACTTAATATTTAAAGTGCTTAAAGAGTGCCCCTTCCTAGAGGCACTCGTTAACATTTCTTTAATCATAAATTAGCAAAAATGGAGAGATCAAAGATGTACGTGGATGGTTAAATGGCTTTTTTTTATTTTTTATGTAGACAAACATTACTAATTAGTTTTTCTGTTAATTTTTTTCCCAAACTCCATAATTTGAATCCATATCATTTAACTCTTTCTATTCTTCTAATTATATTTAGCTTACCCCACATGAACAATCCAACCCTAGATGACTTTGAATTTATGGATATAATAAAAAAACAGTAAAATACCAAAATTATGAGTATATGTACATGTGGACCTTGTGAATAATTATAATGTGAGTAAGTGGCACCTTACCTTACTGTTTTAGGAGTGGTAATAAGTAGTGAAAGGGATTTGAAAGAAGAACCAAGTTTATAGGTTGAGGGGGACCTGTGTATGGTGCCAATGCCATCAGTGGTGACTTGTAGCGGATGTTAGTGAATGGGGGCTTTCTTTTGCCAGTTTTTCACTTTTACCATATTTGATACAAACAACACTGACAACAGTATAGCTAGCCAAAGCAATTCTGTAACTCTGTTTCACCCCCTCGTGTGTGTGTACTGCAATTTCTCTTCTCTCTTTTTTCACTTTGGAATTGGAGCACATCACTCACATGTCATCCACTACAATTATATTATACCCGTTTTAGAATTTTGGTTGATTGGTTCATTATTTTCTTCTTTCTAGGAAAATGAAAACCATACACTACCTATAATTAAGGTTCAATCAATTTCATTTAAAAGAGACACAAACTTTAATTTAGTTCTTAAACTGACAATAAAAATAATAAAAAAAGAGAAATGAAAAAACTTGGCTAATAACTCTTGTCGTCATTTATCTTATTTTAATGTCATTTTGATCAATTTGCATATGAATTTTCAAGACTCAAATCTATAATTTTATATTGATATGAGCTCTTAGTGTTGTAATATATGATCCTTCACTCATTTTTCATATAAATTTTAGATTTAGTGCTTGAAAATTCATATAAAACAGACCAAAAGGATAAAAATGACATAAAAAGAAGATAAATGGTGAAATCGTTATCTAAAATTAATTTCTTATGACCCACGTTTGATGTGCATGATTAGTCTATGTATATGTTAGATAAAGTTTCATTTTATGTCAACTAATATGGAAGAAGATGTATGGACTATTCATATATGCACAATTTTGAATCATGGGGCCAAAGTTTCACCATCTAGTGTTTCTTCTTTCTGCATATGTAAGGTGATGTATATGGAACCTCATGAAAAAGAAATCGGTCTTTAAAGAGAAATGGTCTCATTAGTTAATAAAATTACATATATTAAATAAACATTTTTAATGTAAGATTAATCACTACAATTGCACAAAAAATAAAAAGATAAATTTTCAGTATGTTTAGCGTATATATCTACTAATTTGTGGAGGGTGAGTTCAACTAGTGTGTATTTGATTTCACATCAAAAAAGGTCAGAATGATTTCAAACACCTAAAATTAATTTTGACATGTTTATATGATAATGATTAAAATAAATTTTACCTCTAGAATTGATGTGAACCAAAAACAACTTAGTCATTTCAGAAATTTAATCTAACTTAGGTTGTAAGGGATGTAAACACATTTCTACGGTCTTATCTATTCTATTTTTGTAGAGTACAACTTAGCTCATTTTCTTATCTTCACACTCTTGGATAGGTATTTTTCGTTTTCAACATAATATTTAGAAAACACATAAGTCAAAGTACATAAAAAGAAGCAAGAATAAGAGCATAAAGTTGGTATGTAACATCAGTCATTAGTTATACGCTCATTGTTAACACAACTTCAAGTGTCGTATGCGGTTAGTTGGAATAAAGCATGTGAGGCTGGCAATAAGTGATGGGATGACGGAATTGTGTTAGTGTGTGACACAATCGTGGAGGGTTTTTGAATAGTTTTATATATATCATGCATAGATATACTCTCGAATCACTATTATTAATCACTATTATTAATCGTGGAGTTTTTCTGAATAGTTTTTTTTATAAATAAAGTCAGATATAGATAGATTATCCGATCAGAAACAATAACTTTTTTGATCTATTGAATAACTTATATATTTAGTATATAATATTGATCAATTAAATTATTTATTCCATAAATTTAAAAGGTGTGATTTTTTGTTATAGTGGTGATCAAATGGTATATGTATATTTAGATTTAATTTATTTAAGTAGATTTAAGTTGTTTTTGACAAAAGTATGATTTAAACCTTCAACAAAATTGAGACTTTATTGAAATTTTGTAAGACTTTGAGTTTATTACATGCTTATGCTAATATAGTTTATGAGGATGGAATTAACGCGTGTAAATTTTTTTAATGGAAAATGTTAGTATGATAATTATATTGTTAGGTTAGTGTTTTCTTTGTCATGACTCATGACTTAAACTCTTGACTTTTAACTCATTAACTTTCCTTTTAAAAAAACATATTTAATCTCTTAACCCAAGTCATTTGAGCTACCAAACCTCTTAACCCATGTCTATTGAGCCATGCAAAGCTCCAACGTTAGGACATTGTAAGCACTATTCAGCATATAAATACAATGAAATTTACTTTTTCTTTTGTTAATTTTTCAAAAAAGAAAAAAGAAAAGACACTACTAAAGTGGTATTTTTATAATACAAATACAAGGTCATTTCTTAAAAAAATTAATAAATACAAATACAAGGTGCGATGTTAACCACTTAAACTAATTTATTAACGATTAAAATGTATGCTATTTATCGTTTGTATTTGTATATATAATGATGTCAATGTGAAGATCAAACTATTGACTATTTTTTTTGTCAAGTAGCCCAGCGACTATAAATTCACCTTTTAAGGTAAATAAGTAGGGCGTCTGGTGTTCGAACGTCGACTCTTACAAATATTATACGATGTCCATATCGATCGGGCTAAGCTCGAGGGGACAACTATTGACATTTCTATTCCACTAACAAAAGCATTGTGTACATAAAAGAAATTATGTCCAAGTGACCGTGAGACAATGGCGCAAATTAACTATGTCTGATTATAAATGAAGAAATGTAAGTATTTTCTATTAAAGGAGAAAGAATTGAAAGTAAGAATGAGTAAATAAAAGGAACGAAAACACGACAACAGAATGTTAGTCTAGCTAGATGATAAAAACTTACTCAAATTCTACAATGATATGAGTTTGAATTTTGTTGTCAACGTAAAAATCTTGTTTGTGGATAAGATGTAAATAAATACATATCTTAACACTCTTGAGCTTTGAGGTCTTTTCTAGCACTTGTGAGATCGCAAGACCCAAATCGTTTTAATTTTTATCAAGGAAAAAAGGACCAACTCGTTATAACTTGTGAGAGTTAGAAATAGAGAATGTTGTGTGATAGATGTGATAGGGAAGAGAGAGATTCAAAATATAAGGTGTGGAATACTTAATAAATGTTGAGGTATTAGGGCTGTCCAAATATCATTAACCTCATATATATATATATATATATATATATATATAGAAGATTTAAGAATAGGGACACGTAAAAATATTCAAACTTCTCAGGTTTGGAACGTAAAATTGACCCGTTTTTACAGAAGAAAGAGAAAACGAGAAATGAGTTCAATTCAATAATTATCAACCATGATGATCACAAGGGCAATAAAAAACAAAGTGATATCTGTGTTTTTTCTTTTGTAATTTTTCTTTATTGGCACATTAAATCACACTACTGAGCTTCGTCAAACATTGCTATCTGCAGAGGATGAAAGCGCCTCTAATTGGAATGACATGTGCACATTTAATGGAAAATAGTGAATGTCTAATAATCAATCTATAGCATATAGTGAATGAGATAGTGATCAACAAAGAGACAGATCTATATACTATGCATTTAAAAATACTATCCAATTCAATCCAATAGGCAACAGTACAAAAATCCAAACAAAGGAAAATTAAGAATGTAACTCATCAATACTTATACACCTATGTTCAAACAGTGATGATATAGCATAAACTTCAAACCATACAAGTACAACAAACACAATAATAAATAAACCATAACATACCATTAATAGATGCTCCCTCCATGTGAGAGACCTATATATGAAACTTAATTTCAAACACATTATAGAAGAAGAATAACAAGATGGTTGTCTGTTGTGTAGAGAGGGTAACCAAATAATTCATATAATTACAAATTACAAGTTACTACAACCTTAACATAGTATTTTGTCATTGTTTTAAAAACAAAGGTAAATTCAAACATAAACCTAAAACAAAAAAGGAAATAGAAATGATCTACTAGTATGTACAATACTATAGAGAGAGGGTGTGTGTGTTCTCGATAATCACACCATACCCAAACATCTTACATTCCCAATGAAGAAGCCTTAAAAAGGTTAAACCAAAAATCAATATTAGTACTCACAAGTAGCAAGCACCACCAAGTCCAACAATTCAAACCTCAGCAACATCATTAATACATGCATCATATGTATGCAATAATACAAAAAAGCCCAAAAGGGGAAAAATTTAAGATGGCTGCTCTGCAACATTTTCCCTGTTCGGTTCTGGCAACGTTTGTGTTTTTTCTTTTGTACTAGGATATTTTATTTATATATAAATATAAAATAATAACAATACTAGTATATTGTTATCATCAAGGGGAAAAATACTTATTCCCGCACTTGCAACGCCATGCTTCTGGATAATACTCAAGGCGTATGATTAAACCGGGGTGAACCGGAACGTGAACCGGTTGACATGGGTTACACCAATCACACTTGGATCTACACGACGGAGGTGTCGACCCTGGCCCAGCAAGCTTCTTCTGCTCCGCCACCTCTCTCTTCCACTGTGATGTCGGAGACCCGTTTCCCATTTCTTGATGCTTCACTGTTCCACTTCCACTACCTGAAAATGAAAGAGTTGTTGAAATTGAAAAAGTGAAAAGAAAATGGTTTCTGTTTGAAATGAACTTGAACTTACTAGGTTGTGGTGCGAGAAGAGTTATGGCTGAAGAAGAAGAGAACAAGAGAAAAATGAAGGTGGGTAATAACCAGAAGCAATGGTGGTGGTGGTGGTGTTTAGGGTGGCGCAGTGCGCACATATTGATGAGGTGGAATGCGCACGTTAGTGTTAATAGTGAAGAGAAGATGAAGAGGTTAATGAGAGTGAGAAAGAGAGAATGGAAGGTGTGGTATTATTAAATGTTACTGCAGGAAATGTTGCAGATTGTTGCGTGTGTGTGTTTTCCTGTGTGTTGTGTTGTGAAATTGTGAGTGAGTGAGTGAGAGAGAAAGTCCAAGTCAAAAGAGAAGAAATAAACCTAAAGAGGGAAGGGGAGAGAGAGATATCTTGTTTGAGTATCTGAGAAAATGGACCCAAAGGTTTAGGGACATGGACCCTACTAAGCTTCAGAATTATTTGTCATAGGCTCTGTGTTGTGTCTTGCAACTTGTGTTCTTACTTCTTAGTAAAATCCATTCATTCATTCCTCAATTTTATCCTTAAAACTTTGCAGTAATAGTAAACCTAATTTAAATTTTACATTTTCTAGTGTTACCCTAAGTTAGATTATTTTTTAAACTTATCTGTCTTAAAATTCAAGTGTGAGTGATAGTTTCATATTCATTATGAATTAAGTAATTAAACGAAGGTTATATAAAACGGATAACTCGTACGTTGGGATGGCAATTGAATCCAAGTTCAGTGGGCACCTGCAAAAAATACCCATGATGGATGTGTAAATACCTGCATTGTTGGGTATGGGCATGGACACGGGTAATTACCCACAAATTTGAACGGATATGGATGCGGGTACGAGCACTCTAGTGCCCACCCCGCCCCATGCCCGCACATTATATATACTATACCAATAATTTTATTTCTATTAAATTTAGTTAATTAATTCAAAGTCTTTAATATTTATTGTAATATGCACTTATTTTTTATATTTTAAATGCTTCTTTTTGGCTAAATAATATGATGCATAATATCTGATATGTTGATTTAGAATATTTCATATCATATTTTAATTATGTTGTGATATTTTTTATTATTTGTTATCTTTTTGTTGTGAAAGTGCGGGTAATGAGTTCGGGTACGGGCACTTAGATACCCATATGGTATGGGGACGGGCACCAAACTTATTGCCCACGAGGGTATGGGTTCAGGTATGTGGATTTTTTTAAAACGCGGGTACGGGGATGGAAACTATGGTACCCTGCCCAATGGGTATCCATTGTCATCCCTACCCATATGCAAGATAGTTAAAGCTTTGAATGAATAACGACAATAGTATTAATCAATATTGACGGCAATTTAAAAAGTCACATTTTGTTAATAGATTGGGTTCTCGGATTCATATGTGAATTTTGAATTTTCAAGTTGCTTCCTCGACCAAACCACTTAACTTTGAACAGGTTGGTTCGAGTTAAACTTGACCTTAAACGGATTTGGATAAAATATAAAGTTTGTTGGTTGGGGTAACTGAGTTGATCAGATCATCCGAACGGTAAACATCCCTAATAAATGATATTTACGTCATTCTCACATGGGGTTATCATCTCAACTTCCATTTTCTATACCAATCATATTCGAAACATATCATGCACTAAATATACAATTCTAAATTGAAATTTCAAATTTGGACCTTATTGGTCATATTCTAAGACTCTAACTCATGCATTTAGATCCAACTGTCATTAGTACAATTATACAAATCTATATATTAACAAAAATTACAATTTAGAGGAATTTTTTTTTAAGAATCCAAACTGACCCGCCAAAATTGAGACTAAGGAGAATCGATTCTAAGACCTTAAAATGAGCATGTTTCAAGATTTCAAACCAATACCACAGACCAACTCAAGTGGATTACGACTAGATTTCATTCATTACAATTTCAAAAAAAAATATAATTCCATCTAAATAAATGATGCAAGGCACGGTTACAATGAAACCTACATACACAAGTCTCTAGTTTGTCGAATGTAAAGTTGGTTTCGCTCATCTAATAGAGGGTATTGTTAACGAGTATCCTAAGAACATTTTTTAAGGGTTTCTTATTAAGAAAATGTTTATTGGAAAAGTTAAATAGTTCAATTTTCAATGCATTGAATGCATCAATTTCTGTTCTGGACCGGTCAAAGACCTGGGCTTAAATCACTTAGGCTCATTAAAAAATCGAGCTCAAATGCTGCATTTGGCAATTTACTCGCAACACACCCCTTCCCCCACGAGGGGGGTGCCCAGAGCAACTGAGATCTGTTCAAACGAACAGTAACGTCTCTTTTCCCACGTTCTCGCGAATATCTCACCGGTGGTTACACTTCTTACGATTTCGTAACCGTCAGACACACGTGTGCCATTACAACGGCTCTGCATTCACCCACCTCTATAAATAAGAGGCTCCTCGCAACCTCCAAGGTAGAATCTCTCTCACTCTCAAACCCCTCATTCTGAACCTCTACTAAGTTGAGCGTCGGCGTGTCTGCAGGTACACACTCCCCATTCAGTCCAAAGCTCACCAGAATACATTCACCACCCTTAACCAACGCATTGAGCAAAGCATCGGTAGCCACCTTCCGATCAAGTACGATCAATTTCTATAAAGTTTTATTATTTAAAAAGGTTGTTAAAGAGTGTCCTAAGAACACTCGTTAACATTTTCCGCTAATAAATTATGAGGTATATATAATGCGCCTTTTTCTTTCTAGTTATAGAAACTAATTAAAAAAAAAAATTTGAACAAACAAAAATGAGATATATTAACAACAATGATTCACCCCGCACAAGGTGTGCATAGGGCAAACCAACCAAAGTATTTACAAGAACAAGGTAGTTACATCAAGTAACCACCGCCGAAAATAAAACGAATTACAATTGGAGGCCCATACACAAGGTGGAATTTTGCCACCACTCATGATAACTATATGCAAAGTTGACTTGTTTCGATCTTAACCATAAAAAAGAATGTAATTTGACATGTTCAACAAGGACCAAAAGGCTAGTGGCCGTGTTTTGGAATACACGTTTGCTCCTTTCCTTCCAAATAACCCAAACTGAAGCACACCAAATTACTTTCATAAATGTGTGAGTGAACCTAGGCAGCCCCGCCATTGAAGTGAATTGAATAAAATGTTGCCTGATGTTGCCAGGGGGCACCGAAGAAATATGTAACCAACACCATACATGGTGCCATAGAGATCTGAATATGTCACAGTGTAAGAACAAATGTGTTGAAGTTTCTAACCCTCCACAACCTGTAATACAATCCGTATCCGTAGTGGGGATGACTTGTCGCCGAACCAAATTATCTTTCGTAGGTAGTCGATTACGAAGAAGCCGCCACACAAGCACTGACACCTTGGATGGAATATATTTGTGCCAGACGTCATCAACCATGGTCATATCCAAAGAAGCGGCAGTGGTGGTAAGAAAATGATAAGCTCCCCTCACCGAATAGCCGTGAATAGGATCTAACAACCAGCGTCATACATCATGTACGTTATCCTGCAAAACAGTGTTAGACAGTAAAATAGAGCACTCCCTCACACTCTCCTCCTCCCAAGCAAACAAGTGGCGCCTCCATACTCTACCTCCTCCCCCCACCGCACCGATACCCCACTTCGCCTCCGCCACTGAACACATCTTATTAATAGCAAGCTCGTATAAGCGGGGGAATTTTAGTTTTAGAGGAACTTCCCCCACCCATATATCCTGCCAAAATAAAGTATCATTGCCATCTCCCACCACACGGCGAACATTATTATCAAACCACCTCCCGACACCCTCTCCTAACCCCTCACGAATCCTACACATCGACCTCCACCAAGTCGAGTCCTGAGACCCTCCCTCCTTCAACCGCCCCCACTCCTCCCCATACCGAGCTCTCAAGACTCGATACCATAAACCATCCTTCTCCACCAGCATCCTCCAACACCACTTCCCCAACAAAGATAAATTAAAAGCTCCCATCCTTCGCACCCCCAACCCTCCTCCCTCCTTCGGAGTACAAATAGACTCCCAACATATCCAAGCTATTTTCCTATTATCCTCACAACCCCCCTAAATTTTTTTTTTTAAAATAGATTCGATAGAGGAAATTATACCTGCTGGAGCTTTGAAAAAGGAAAGAAAGTAAACTGGAAGAGAGGACAGGACATACTTCAGAAGTACTAGGCGGCCACCAAAGGACAGAAACTTATGGTTCCACGAAGACAAGCGAGAGACTATACGATCGACAACAGGTTTCCAAAAAGAAAGTTTCCTAGAATCACCGCCAATAGGCAGACCCAGATAGACAAAAGGAATCAAACCCCGACGACAGTTCATCACCAAAGCCGCCTCGGACAACCAGGTATCAGGAATATTTACACCCGTCAACATGCTTTTGTTAAAATTCACTTTCAACCCTGAAATCCCCTCAAAAAGTAACAATAGTGCTCGCATAGTACGCACATTCTGCCAATTTTTTTCACCAACAATAATAGTATCGTCTGCAAACTAAAGGTGTGTCAGCCTCATTTCATCGTTTTGCCCAACACTATACCCTCGAAACAAATCCGCCCTTTCCACTGCGTTCATGAGGACATTAAACCCTTCTGCTGCCAACAAGAATAAAAACGGGGACAAAGGGTCACCCTGACGAAGGCCCCTCTCTAACAGAAACTCCTCCGTGGGACAGCCATTTACTAAAACCGACGCAGTTGCCGTTCCAACACACTCAAAAATCCATTTCCGCCATGTTCTTGGGAAATCCATTTTAGCCATGACAGAGTCCAAATACTTGAGATCAACCGAGTCATACGCCTTTTCGAAATCCACTTTAAATAACAGTAGACAATATCTTAATTTATCGGATATCTTCGTATTCTTCGTTGAATAATTAACCCTTCATAATTTTTTTTTGTGACATGTTCAACTGATACTGTAGTCTATTTAGAATTTAGTGGGATATTACATATAGCATATGGTTACTTAGGGTGTAAGAAAATATAACTGAGATTTTTGCACCGCTCCAGCTTGAAAAACAAGCAAAAGGCCAATTCTGGCCGCGTCTAGGTGCATGGTACTGGGTGCAGGGGAACACGGGGAAGTAGAAAATATTGTCCATGTTCAGGGGTGTCTGAGGTAGCCTCTCATGTTCTATTTCTTGCATTTTCATCCCGTCTTTTATCGTTCTTACGTCTGGAAATTCCTAGGAACTTGAAATGAGTTTTCATCATTTTGTATTGTTTAACATCTCGTTTTTTGTTAGGATTATTTTATTTATTTATTATGTGTTTAATTGCTCGTTTGTGTATTTGATTTAGGATTAGTGGATTTTTAGCCTAGAATGTATTTTGATCATTTGGTGGATAAGATTAAATTAGTAATTTTTGATTGGAATAGTTATTTTACTAAGATTAGAAGTAACTAGTGGTAGTTATTTTGTGGTGGTAAAATAATGAGATGTTTTAATAAGTTAAGTGTGTAGTAACTTTTTAGAATTAAGTGACAAGAGTTTTGAGGCCCAATAAGAACAGAGTTACCCTAGCCCATTATTGTGGTATAAATAGATAACTCGCGAGAGGAAATTAGGGTTACACTATTCATTCTCACATTTCACAAATATAGTGTGGTTAGAGAGAGAAAGTAGAGAGAAAGAGAGAAGAATAGAAGAAAGAAGAGGAAGAACTTAGAAGAGAAGAAAGCAAGAGCTAGAAGAGGAGAGTGAAGTCTTAGCTAGAGATTTTTGAAGATTTGAGGTAAGGGGGATAGTTGTATTCTACTAAATAAGCTATAATATACTTTTTCACTTATGAGTCATAATTGCATTGTTTGATTTGTGAAAATTATGATTATGTGTGGTTAAATTCGTGCTCTTCTTTGATGTGTAAAATTGGTTATGTTGAAATTTATGGAATTGAAGTGCTTATATGTTCAAGTTAATAGTTGGGGTTTGAAATAAGTTGTTTTTATCAATTTTGCTTAATTGTGTGAAAACAATGTATTTTGTGGATGATTATTGTTCAAACATGCTTCAAATCACTCATTAAATGTTTGGGTATGTTTATATGTTGTTGGGTTATGGATTTTTTTTTTGAAGAGGCTTGTTGGGTTTTGGATTGTTAGTGATGTTTGGATTAAATTGTGGAAAAATGAGTTTTTGGCGAAAAATAAACATGATTTTGAATTCTTGATGAAATGATGTTATGAACTTATGATTAAAAGTGTTTTGATTGTTAACAAAGTTTATGTTATGTTTTTGGGTGAATTGGGATGAAAGTTGGGGTTTTTGTGAGATTTTTGGGTGTGTTTCCGAGAGGGAACCCACTGTGAAACTCGCCCAGCGAGTGGCAACTCAGGGCGTATGAGGTCGTTTTTGGACACCCCTAAGAGGTTATTTTGATGTGTGTGACTATTGTTTTAACTTTAACACCTACTGGAACATCATTTGGATTGGATTAAAATGATTTTAGGAATTTGAGATAAAACTTGGATGAAAATTGTCATGAACTTGGAATTTCCGAAACTTGTTTTTCTTAAATAAAATGATGAAATTTTTATTTGATTTTTGTAGAAATGAACTTAGAATGATTATGTAAGGTGTATGTGAGCTTAGGACTAGGCCCTACTTTGAAAATGAGTTACTTTTGAAAAATGAGGAAAATGAGACGAACTTGTAGATTTTTGAGAAATAAGTGGAGTTGTAAAATGATAATGCTATATATGCACTACTGAGATGTTATGTGATATATGAAAATGATTTGTTGATGTATTTGAACATGAATGCTTTATTTTGGTGAAATACTTGAAAATAGGAGTTTTTAACAACATAGATGAACGTTGTCAACATGAGGTTTAATGACCGGATAACTTGCAAATTGTTTTTTGTTGGCTTTTTCAAACTTTTTCTAAGTGTATGCACTGGTCACAGTCTGATGCAGAGTTTTGAAGGCGGCGATTGTAAGATCAAAACACAGAGATCACACTATAAAACATCTATGGAGTTGCAGGATCTAGGATAAGAGTGAATTACAACGACTCGAGTGAAAACAATACAACATGTTCCTCAAACCATTAAGAGCTACTCTAGCTCTTATCTTATTTGTCTTCAAAGGCAAAGAAAAATACTAAAAACATAGCCAAAATGTCATATGATGCTCTATCATCAATACCCTAATTACCTTAGTGCGTAATGGGTGGCCACCTAAACCTAGAAACTGTTGCTTGTTAAGTCTCATGATCGAGACTAGAAATGAGTGTCGTTACACCCTTAACATGAAGGATGAGGTAACACTCCTTTAGACTAATTAGTTTGCCAGGAAGTCGGTTAGTAATAGATATAGCACTATGAATCTCAGGGCTATGTGAGTCGTAGGAAGCTATGTAGCGATATAGCTTCCTGAATCTCAGTTAACTTAAGAGGTTAATAAACGATCATAGTTCCAAGAGTCACACAGGCTGTACCCAACTAAAGCTATGTTCATCGCTAATGTTTTTATGATAACTGAACCTAGTTTAAACCAGATTTTCCATCTTGAGATTTTCTAAAACCTTTTACTACTTTCCCAAACTTAAACTTTTATATTTACTGTGGTGACAAATGATTTATTTTATTTATGTAAACAAATTTTCTGCTGAAAAGCTACGCAAAACTTTAGCTCCATTGACCATGTGGGTCGATATCTTTTTATACTATAACTTGAGTGGTGACGTGTGATTTTAGTCTGCATGGAATTATTAATTTTTGCTTTTCATCACCGTAAAAAAGGCGCTCTTTCTTACACAACTTCCCTACATGTAGTTTTAGTCCTTACTACATTCAATTTCGGTAATTGTTCTTAAACTTTCTAAATTTTTAAATGATTTTTTTCATGTTTAAAATATTATAAATAAATAGTTTAAAAAATTTAGATTTTTTAATATGGAATGAATAATATATAAATTTAAAATATTGAAAATTCAAGATAAGGTATTGATAATTTGGATTAAAACAATTGCGATGAAAATTTTATAGGGAGATCAAAATGCCACTATTTTAAGTGGGCACAATGGCTACATGTTTGGCTTTGATGCCCAAGACGACTGGTGTTACATATAAGCAATAATCCTTGATAGCGTTCACCCCTAAGCCTTTGGTTTCGATTCTAGAACATGTATTTTATATTTTGCATCGTTTTGACTTAATTAAGATGTTTTAGTAATCAACTATGACTCCCTTAGTCCCAATTCACTTCCAAACATTTGGTTTATTTAAAATGACCTTTTAATCCTAGGAAGACCTTAAGCTTATTATTGATTTGAAATGACCATTCAATCCTTTGAAGATTTTTTAAAAGTCCATGTTTTGGATGTGAAATGTAAAAAATATATGGTCAATATTGCGATAAATCCTAACTTGGATGAATAAGTTCCATCTTGAATACCTTGTCAATAATCCTTTTATTATCATTAGAACCAATAATTTACACTTAGAAGAAATAAATGAACTGGTGAACTCTCCGTTCAAAAGAAACATAAATGGCATTGTTTGAAAATTCATATGCCGGACAATATTATGATGTAAAATTGAAGTTATATGGGGTGGGTCTCTAACTATAATGTGATATTCTTAAATTAAAGGCCATGCTGTAAATCCAAGAATAAGCAGTAGAAAACAATTTAATTAAAATATTATTTTGTACCTTATTTCATTGACAGACTCTTGGACTACAAAACCAGAACTGGAAGGTCCGTAAAATCAAAAAAATAAATAAAATACAATTATTGGAATCCTAGATAGGACAACAAATAAATGGTAACTATAAAATATTTTTGCAAAATGTATATTGCATATTTTCTTTTGCCAGTGGAAGAACTCATTCTTTAATGTATGGTGTTGTTGCACTACCAAAAAAGCAAAATTAGTGAGAGAAATTAGTGACGGAAAAAATTAAATTCCTCACAAATTTTTTGGTCACAAAATTTAGTGACGGAATTAGAAAGGGATTTCACGTCTTCCCTCACTAAATATCTCTCACTAATTTTTATTTTTTTTTAGTAGTGTTGTACTATCTTGAGTATGAGACTCATACTATCCGTACGACATTCTAGTCCATCTACATTCTCCTTTAACACACCTAAACCTTTTAACTCGAGTACCGGGTGGACAATCAGCATCAGTTTCACAAT
>Ga0228711_1001351_pt1 | contig 35760 bp, 15 predicted proteins | sample MedpolnodulmetaG_2_FD_177996 | JGI IMG/M metagenome (GOLD analysis project Ga0228711, IMG submission 177996) | Root nodule microbial communities from Medicago polymorpha collected in Santa Monica, California, United States - brown nodules | ecosystem: Host-associated > Plants > Roots > Nodule... | reverse complement strand
AAAAAAAAAAAAAAAAAAAAAAACTCCACTAAAACAGAGAGAAGCCACTAGAAAAAATTAATTTGGATAAACTTCTCAACAAACACAGATTCAGCATGGGCATGTGGGAGGAGGAAGAGAGAAGATTTGAGAAACATACCAATGACACCTTTGGTAGAATAAATTATTCCCATTTTCTTTTTTGACTCTACCCAACAGCTCCACTAGCAGAAAACCTCCAATACACAGAACAGGTTCAGGTAGCTTGAATTTTTGCAGCTTATTTTCCAGTATAATGTCACCAAATTTCATATTTTCCTGCATTTCAAATTTCATAAACATGCATAGAATACTTTATGCTTACAAAATAAAGTTCAAAATGGATAAAAAAATAAATTTGAAATCCAAGTTTGTTATATTCAGCAGGCACCGTGAGGTTTCACCACCTCAAATAAAATTCAGATCTTGAGTAATTATCGAGAGATTGTTACGTAGGCACAAAAGAAAGTATTCAGAAAAATCTAAAAGGGAGAGTAGAGAATATGCTTCCAAGCAGAGTTTTAAAAAACGGACCGGTCGGTTGGGTTTAACCAGAAACCAGACCCATAGCATGTCCGGTCAGTATAATAGACCAGTTATTCCACTGAACCAGGAAATTTCCGGTTCGACTGGCCGAAATAGTTCAAACTGGTAAGAGCTGTTCTGGTTTCCGTTTAATGCAGTGCGCATTTTTTTTATTTAATAAAAAAAATTGTTGGCTACAGATCTTGAAAACTATCAACATGGTATAGGCAGTGGAACTTATCACTGCTTGTACTAGCTTGTAACAGTAACATGTGTGAATTTATAAGGAATATAGGCAATTACAAATTATTTTACTACCTTAGTTAGCGATCTATATGTTCAAGAATCTTCAGCTGTACTCTATAAGTATCAGCAGATAGTTCTTTCCCTTGCCAGCATGGCTATGATTAGTTAGCCATCTCTAGGCAGCTTGCACTAGCAGATACAAGGGTGAGGGATAACTCAAAGATGACTGTACTTTAATTACCAACTCTCAGTTCAACAATTCATTTCAATCAATAGATGAAGAATTGATGTCACAATTCTCTTTTATTCTAATACATGACCGCAGTGATGAAGTACTGCTGCACATATAGAGCTTTTTGTAATAATAATAATAAGAAAGTCCAGCCTTGGGAACCAAACCCACTAATATAAGGATGTATAAAAAGCGCAACATGTAGTTATGCAATCCAAGTTATTTGAAATGTTTATAAGAAATTACATATAGTTAATTGTGTAATTATTAACTGTGTTTTTAATGAATTTTTTAAGGCATGATATAAATTTTAATACGTATGAAATTTATATGTTGTGTATATTTTAGATTTTTCTGACAGAGATCAGGTCATATGATTTAAAAAGTGACCCTCCGCGAACATTGACCTAGTGCTCTAACCGAGTTGGCAACTGTTTCGGTGTTTAAAACACTGCCTCCATTTCCCCTTAAACGTGTTTCCCCTTTTACAACTCAGTCGTTTCTCTTTTTCCAAAACAAACAAATCGGAATGCTCATTCTCTACCCTTCTGCTTTTAATTAAGCTAAATCCCTATTGCCTATTGGTAACAGTTTTAACTTGTAACCACCAAACTAGTTCACTATTTAGACCAACTACTCTAGGTCCTGCCTGCCAATACCATCCTCTTGAAGTTCAACCTTGTCCTCAAAGTTGAAATCAAGGAACCAACATCGGACTATCGTTCACAATGTGCTTCATCTTCCGCTTAGCATTCCATCTTAACAATCTGCCCTCCCTCCCCTTTGTTCATCTTTTGTCGAAATCGGTATTCTACATATCTTTTTCTAGGCACATATAGAAGGGAGAAATTTGTTGGCCACACTGAACAAGCTCCCTTTCTCTCATATTTGTTGCAGGTGCCTTTGTTGCTTGCATTTTTTTGGTACACATTACTACTACCACTTGGCACGGTGGTTGAGTGCACTGTTTCTTTACTTCACCTCCTGGACACTTTCTGTTTTTTTAATCGTCAAATGTTCTTCTTAAATGAACCCAACGGTAGTGTTCCCTGCATAATTTCAATTTAGCTGAACCTCAGACAACACCTAATGTACACCTCCAAAGCATAGAAATGAGACCCTGAGGGAATTTTGGTGGCAAAAACCACTATGTTTGTGGAACTGATGAATATATTGTATGTGTGCGAGTCTGTGTGGGTAAGAGAGAGTGTCCGGGGGGGGGGCTTCTGTGTGTGTGTACTTAGGATACCCATCATGGATATTGCTGGCGGATACCTAGAGGCTATCTAAGCTTTACCAGAGCCAATTACCATTAAAAAAACTGCATGTCAAGTCTCATTCTAGGATTGAAAAAAAAAAAATACTAGATAATGATATCTAGAATGGATAGGAAAATAAATTCAACCCAGAAGAGAGCACATGTATAAATGGATGATGCCCAGAAAAATAAACATTAGACAAATCTCAAGTCTTTTTTGAGTTTTTTGAAATGATAAAAAGGAGAATATGCAAAACCTATATAATTATAATGCAACTCACCCGAGATAGTGGATATACAGGTGAAGTGTATGTCCATTTGAATTCCCCGTTAAAAGTCAATGAATCCGGTACAGCAGTCTTTGACTCTATTTTCTTGTCTTGTATATGATAGCCAAATCTAAATCTGACATCCTTGGCTGAAAGAAAAAGTTCTTTGTCAGCGGAAGAAAAAGTTAGGGATCCTCAACATCACTTATTTTTCAGTTCAAATGGATATACAATTAATCGATATTTCTACAAAGCTAACCTAGGAATGGTAGCATATTAATCTCAGTGACAAGGCAAATCTTTGAACATAGCCGATAAAGCAAAGTCTTAGGGTCATTTTTAGGTTTGTAAGTTGCCTCAAATGTATTTGCAACGCCTTCTTTCATGGGGTCCATAGTGATGCATGCAACCATGTAATGTGAGATGCAGTTGTTCTTCAGAGGAGTAAGCCCAAAAGCCAAGCGCGAATAGACTTTATGATTTCTCTTAAGACACTCCAAGTTTGCATATTGACGCTCAAGCATGTCGCTATCAGGTTCAATCACGTTGTCGACCTCAATGCTATGAACAACAGCAGATACTTCAGGAATAATTTTCAAGCAAAGTTGCTTGCAGAGGCCATTTTCAATAACTGCAAAACATTTAGATTTTATATTATTACCATTTGAACAGAAAAATATAGCCAAAGAACATTGAGCTACTCAAAGTGTTATTTCTTTTTTATTACATACTCAAAGCCTCCTGCTTCAACTAAGAAAGAAACATGTGAAATAAAATTTACAGGACAATATAGCATTAGAGAAGTTAAACTTTTAGAAGCCAGCCATCATAATTCGAAAACTTAATATAATGCAAAAACTTTCCAAACGAACAAGTATTTAACCAAATAAAATAAGAAATTATATTTGTACAACTATTTTGGGACAACTCTCTCTTTCTCACACTCTCATTGTGTTCTTACTCTCCCTCTTCCTATCTCTCTCTATAGTTTTTGACCAATAGAAAGAGAGAAGAAGGTTGTCCCAAAAGTTTTCACAAAATGGTTGTACAAATATCATTACTCATATAGTAAAGATACATATAACAAGATCCTAGAACTGCAAGTAATAAAATTCAGATAGCTTACCAAATTTTTCCCAAGAACTAGAAACAGCAGATGCACAAATAAGGTCACGAGGATCATCCAAATAGGAGAAAACCTTTATTGACATGTCATCACCAAGCCATTGGATTAAATCCAAATCCAAGTTGTTGTTCACTTCAGCCATATTCTCAAGTATCCGAGCCTGGTCACAAGGAAAAGTAGTATTTCAGTAACCGCAGAACAGCTAAATCTCAAAGCCAGCAATAGTGTAATCAAAACATAAACTAAAAAAACTTCACAAACTTAGCCATTTGGAAGATAAATTCTTCAAGTAGCTAGCTCTCCACCAAATATAAATTATTTTTTAATGAGTTGAATCAATTTCTTAACAGAAAAAATAGACCTCCTATGATTAAAGCACTACAAAATAAAAAATAACAAAAGATGAAAACTTTGCCAATCCCTGAAACATGATTAACAAATATCACCTCTGAGGAAAATTATAACAACAACAACCGAGCCTCATCCCACTAAGTGGGGTCGGCTACATGGATCAAATTACGCCATAATGTTCTATCATAAACCATATTTCGATCCAACTCATTAATCTCTAGATCTTTCTAAATAGATTATCTTATAGTTTTTCTAGGTCTACCTCTGCCTCTAGTGATCTAACTCTCCTTAATCAGAGAAAAATTATAAAACCTAACAAAATTTGTCACTTGAGAAATCACTAAACCAAACGAAAAATAAAATAAAAATGATTTTTTTATTAATAAATAGACACACACATCAAGGTTATAAATCCCAGCTGCGATCGTAGATACAACGAAAAACGGTTGTCGAATACGGCTGATGTGGGTGCAAACCATGACATCGTAGGTGCAATCACAGACACATACAGTTTTTTAAACGCATATTTTGCATTGATGACCAAATCAAGCTAAATCCAACTACAAAGATACAGAAAAGAGACATTCGATGGAAAACGAAATTCATGCTTGCATCAACAAAATATCAAGCTACAATGTTGCACACAGAAACTATGAACACACAAATTGATAGGCATGGACGGGAAAAAGATGAAAAAGGAATTACCTTTCAGCAAATAGAGTATGAATCTAAAGATAACAGAAGAAACCCTAGAAAGTGCCAGGAAACGAAACCCGATGAATGACAAAGGATTTAGAATTGTAGTGTCTTAAGGGTAAAGTGTGCTTCTAGAAGGATGACTCATCCATCATAAAAAAAAATAAAAAAATTGGTGATTTATTTCTCTCTACTATTTTATGTACTTTATCAGAAGGAAAAAAATATATAATGGATACAATGTACGTGGTGTATTGAAGCAAAATCATGTGATTATCATTGGATCTTAATTTTTATTTAAAAACTATTTACTTATGGTGCATATATTTTTATCTCTTAATCACGGCCAGATCAAAGTTTTGTTTAGTTTTGTATTCATAGACGTTCCAAATTCAATATATGGACTAGGGAATTAGGATCATATTATCATATCTGTCTCCCCTCCTTTCCCGCCCTCTCCCTTAGCTTCCCACCTCCTTCCTCTCACTCCCCATCCCCTCCAAAACTGGCTGGCCACCTTGGCCTTCACAGATTTTTGCTCAGACATGGATCGAAGCCTCTCAGTCATGCCTTCAACCTCTAGCCAACTTGATCCTAACCACATGAATCAACAACAATTTTCCTTTAAACATGTGTTGCAGCCTCTCTCTTTATCCCACATCCCCTCGATCCGCCTCATATATCCTCTCTGCTACCCTCTGTCAATCCCAAACACTTCTTCGCAAAACCCACCTTTATAGTTGTTGTTTCATATGAACTTTGGATTCGATAACCACCTTTTCCCAATTTAACCCCCCGATCAGTATAATAATATCCCTTTCATTCTTTAAAAATTTGATATACTTTTTAAGTAATCTTTTTAGTTAGCTCAAAGAATACAAACATGATATACTCCCTTATCATCCTGTTTTCGAAGAGGTCACTTGGTTACAAGTTCACTCTTTCAAGTTGTGGTACTCAGTTCGAGTTTGACACCTGAAAGAAGAAAATCTAAAGATATATTCCCTTATCAAACCCAGTAGCAATCGTACAAACCCAAACTCACTTTAGAGTAAGGGTAGCTTGGTCCACTAAAGCTCCCGCATATGTAGGATTCAGGAAGGGGTCCTGCCATTTTTGTGTATTGTACACACTACACAGTTTTACCCTGTTTTTTTTTTACATAAGAGGTTGTTTCTAGAACTTGAATCTATGACCTTTCAGTCACGTAACAACAACTTTAATGTTGCGCCACATCTCCCCTTCCAAACTTACTTTATAATTATAATAAAAAAAAATCGTCATATGTTTTATATTGACCTAATGGCCAACACTAGGAGGAAGTAGCCGTTATAGGCTCGAACCTAGACACCGACACTTGTGATGTTTCAACAATGCTCAGGCACGGATGCACGTTAGTGCTATTGGGGACATTTTTCAGCGTGAGTTAACTCACGCAGACACGTGAATGAGCAAAAATAAAAGGGAGAAGAGAAATTTCCCACATCAATTAGTGTTACGAAAATCCTCTGTTATAATAAGAAAACGGTTCTTGTGAACACTACCGATTTGTTGTATCGTTGTCAACCTTTTGTGTTCCAATAACATTGGAAAAAGAATCCTTCTACTTCTATGTTAATTTTTGTAATCTTCTTTATTTATTTGCTTGATGATGATGTCATCATTTTATTGATTATGCATTTATATATTTTTCTATAATATTTATGATAAACAATCTTGACCCCGCTTATTGAAATTTCTGGATCCGTCACTGATAATGCTAACTCTTGCACTACAACACAAGGGACAAACATCCTCGTAAAAATATTTATCAAAACAACATTACTATTCACAAACCAATAACTCTGAAGAGCAAAAAGAACAGTAACAATTCACAAGAACAACATGCAAGTCGGTAACAACCTTGGCTTATACAAAATGAAAACCAAAAATATTGAATTAAATAAATAAAAGCAACAAATTCTTAGAACAAATTACAAAAGATAAGTATACAAATTTCATAATAAGTGGAGTAAAAAACAAAATCCAAAAACATACCTGAAATCAAAGAAATCCATCTGTCTCTGTCTCTGTCTCTCTCTCGTTGTTCTCCATGCATTTGCTTCCCAATTTTCATTCTCACTCTTTCTACTGCGTGATTCCTCTTTCTTCATCTCTCGCGATTCCTCAGATAAAATCGCATTCCCTGTTGTTTTGTTTGGTTCGTTTGGAGGGGTAGATGGGGTACCAACAGTCCATAGGCATGTAGCTCAACTCCATACACAAATATAGTTGAGGCTAACTTTGTCTATATCATGATAAAGTTACTTTTTAATATAGAAAAGAGTAGTGATACATGTACAACTCTTTTGTGCAATTTATATGACAACTTTGATTTTCTCTTATTTGATTGATCAAAAATAATAGAGAGAGAAGAAGAAATAGAAAATAAGAAGATAACGTGAGAGAAAGTTGTCAAAAAATTGTTAGAAAATGGTTGTACAAATATCATTTCTCTCTAGGAAAACACAAAAATTGCTGGTGTTTTCTTTTTCTTAAACAAATTTTTTGTCTCTTATATTTTTATTTTGTGGTTCATATTGGTCCTTAAAAAACAAGTCATGAACTAATAATCAATCAAGTTAATTTCAACAAATACGGAAGGGTGGATTCAAGTATTTCTTAATCACCGTTATACCTTTGAATCACAAAACATAATCTCGTATTGGGCATGACAATTAAAACTATGCAACCACTTTTAAATATCTTCTTTTATTTACTTTTAAATAAATTCAATCTAATTACTGAATTGAACGATAATCCATGTGGAGAAGATAACTTACTACTTTATTACTTGATATGATTTGGTGCACTTGCCGATTCACACCATCAATAGTGCTTTAAGCGTGTACGCCAAAAAAGAGAGGATTTAACATTAAATACATGACATATATAATTAAAAACGATAAAAATAAATAGCATTACATAATTAATAAAATTTAAATTTTGCTATGCTAATACTATAGTTTTCCCAAATATGCTATATTAAATATGTCTGAAGTTGTTGCGGAACTCTTTTTTCATGTAGTCTTGCCCTCCTTTGTAGTCTTGTTTTAAGATTTTGATAAGGACCATTAGATGTTTCAGTTGTTGAGACGTGATTATTCACATTATCATAAAAGTAATCAAAATCACCTTCATAGATGTGTTGTTTATCTTCAACGATCTTGTTATTTAATATGATGCATGCAAACAAATGTATGCATGAGAGTTTTATTAACTGTATATTGTATTGTGGATGCTTGTCCATCCAACATATCATTAAACATGTTGGATTAGTTTAGCATGTTAGTGTCATTGTTTGAACCTGCAATACAAAAAATGCATCTAAAATCCACAAGTCTTGTGATGCCATTGCTTCAAGTATGATGGTGAGTTTACCATGATTACCTCGACAAGACTGACATTTCCAAGCAACTTGACAATTTTTCCATTCACATTGCATATAGTTATTATTTTTTTAAGAAGAAGGTAAACTAGCCCACCAAAATTGGCATCGGGGAAAATCAAACCTAAGATCTTGAGGAGGAGCACACTCTAAGGTCTCAAGCCAACACCTCTAAGCCAACCCAAGTGGATTACTACATACAATTAATAGAACCTAAAATACCAATAAAGTTGCACGTCTCACTAATGACAGGTCATCTTACGTTATTCTTAGCATGTTTTTAGTCTATTTTAGTAGGTTTTACCAGCAAACTAGAGGAGTATTAGATCAATTGTCTATGATTTCGAGACATTTGTAATGTTTTCTATATTTGAGTCTGATTCTTCCCGAAGCATAGCAATTTTAGGGGGGTTCTTGAAGTAATTCACGAAGAAATCAAGAAAATCAGGCAAAGCAAGACCTCTGAAGATTATCGGGCCTTAGGAAGATGAAGAATGAAGATTCAAGAGGCCTCAAAAGACTTTACAAAGAGAGGAATTATGTTCCCAAGTTCCAAGACAACTTAACTATGAAGAAAACACCTCAGTAGGCGAAGAATACATGAAAACAAGAAAGGAAGCGAGAGGCGCCTCAAAGTGACAAACTAAAGCGCCTGGCGCATGCTTGGAGGCGCAAGGCGCCTGAAAGTCTTAGGCACATGCACCAGGTGCATGCCCTCAGGCGCAAGGTGCCCCGTGACTTGCGAAAAAGGTCACTTTTGTGACTTTTTCTCCCTTGGAAGCCCATGATTTTAGCCCAAATTAGATGGAAACTTTCCCTATAAATACCGCCTTCCTCATTCACAATTTCTTGTTCATAACTGGAGCAGTTCAAAAGGATGGCGATTCTAGGAAGCCAATGAGGAGTTCTATCTTCTCCTATCTTTTCTAGGGTATGTTTTTATCTTTTAGTATTTTTGTCTTAGTTATCATGTGTAACTAGATATCTATAGGTTAGGATTATATAAGATGAACCTCTATTTATTTTTGCAGGATAATTATTTAATTTAATGTCGTTTTATTTTAGTTTATTTTCTGTTCGCTATTAAGTTTTATTTAGGATTAATTTATTCTGGCGAAGTGCAACCATAGATTAGGTACTTAGGTTGTGACAGGGCTTAATATTGTTATTACTATCTGGATGCTTATATCTTGATATTTATATTCTTATACTAATAACTACCTGTCTAGAAAGTAAGTGATTAGTAAACTAGACAAAAGATACCGAAAACGAGTTAACCCTAGTAGTAAGTACTTAGGAGGTGACATTACTAATATTGAGTAAAATCTGTTGAACCTAGGATGTAACTAGTTTAGTAATTAGGGAAACAAGCACCAAGGGGAATTAACCTAGAAAGACCATCGTCCTCGACCTCTAGGTAAGGTAGACGCTGATAGGGATCCCTGTTTGTAAAACTACTTAGGGGGAAGGAGAGTGTGCTATGAGTGTCCTAAGATTCATAGACAGGCCGACCTATAGGAACATTGACCTTTATTGCCTTTGGAAATCTTGGAACGTCAATTTATCTATATTTCAATTACCTTTGAATTAGCAAGACCCCGCACGTAACAATTACTGTGCGATCAACATGTGCAATTAGCCATCGGAGGGATAGACCTAGATCAACCGAGACAGTATAGACTCCGCACGTAAGGATTAGCGTGCAATTAGCAGGCGCAGCTTGACAACCAACTAGGTTACAACATCCTAACGACCTTATCACTTGTATAGTCTACTTAAGATAACTAAACATGACATGAATGTTATTTATTATCCAACAATATAAATAGAGGGATTCAAAGAGTCCTAACCGCTGCTTACTTTTCTGCAACCAAAAACAGGTAACTTGCTCTGTTGCAAACAGATCAAAATTGCAATCTCTAACCCTTGTCTCTTTTATTTTATATCGTGAACTTAAACTTAAAATATGTAACACGGGTTGTTTAGATGAAACAACAATCTCTGTGGATACGATACTCTACTTATCACTTTATTACTTGGTAAACTATTTGATACACTTGCTTAATCCGACCATCAAGTTTTTGGCACCGTTGTCGGGCATTGTTGTTATTTTCGACTAAGCAATTAAAATTATTTATTTCTATCTTTATTTTTCAGTCATTTATTTTTTTGCATTTTATTTTTCTGTTTTCAAAAATACAAAAAATATTATTCCAGTTGATTATGTCCTACTAAGAACTTTGTGTAGTTAGTTTTATGCGCAATGCCAAAACATGTATTCTGCAATTTGATCCAGACATAGACAAAACTGAACGAGCACTTTGGAGAGAAACTCGAATTGGACGAGAAAGGACAGAACAACCATAAACAATCTCAATTCAAGACTATTCATCAGACGAGTCAGAAATGGGAGATGAACGCCGCATTACCCTAGGAGACTATGGGAGGTTGGATAACTTTGAAGAAGTATCATTTGGGTTTCAACCAGCAAACCCGGTGGTGTTTGACATTAAGAATAATGTTATGATGAATTTGAAATCTAACCAATTTTCAGGTAAGGAATCGGAAGATTGCAACGCTAACTTGTCCATCAACCTTGCCCTTCAAACCTCTTCATTGCCATTTTCCTTAACCTTAACCATAGTTTGAACCTTCTCCATCAATCTTGCCTTTCGTCTCCATCAATTTTGATAATTTCATATTCAATTTTAACAAGTTTTATGGAAGAATTGTTGGGGATTTCGGATTGTAAATGGGAGATTGAAAAATTAGGGTTTGAAGTTTATAGAATTAGGGAAGAATGAGTTGTTATACAATGGTCTTGAGAAGACAATGTTATTTCAATTTCAATCAAAATTGTCCTTGGATTTTTTTCACTTTATATCAAATAAGTCCCTGTCTGTGTGGCATGATTTGCCACACCATGTGAGCAGTTAACTTCCCACGTCAGCACCGTTAGTAAAACAACTTGATGGAGGGGCGAAATTGAACGACATTTATAAAATTCATGGACTAATTTACTATTTCGCCAAATTTAGAGATGAAAATGACTAGTCCTTACAAATTTGAGGACCAAAACGTCTATTCACTCTATCTCCAACATAAGTGTTCAGTACAATTGATATTCCAACAGTAAAATACACTAACTACAAACCACTATGACAACCTAATAGCCATAAACCCACGCACATGATCATAAAAGATAATGATAACATAATATTCCTTAGACACACACACACACACACATTTGTCATGTTTGCATCCTCCCTCCCTTCCCTCTCTCTCATTTCTCTGCATTTATCTATCACCATTACTATTTCTTGCACCGATATTCATTCTCAAATCTGAATTTCCTGCTTGAGGTTGAGGATTAGTCTCCCATTATATCCAAAAAATATTGCCGGATTCACCATGTTAAGAGACTAGTACTTTCTGCTAGACCTAACCCAGTTGGTTTGAGACTTCGAGGTTTATTAAATAAATTTGCAAAAGCACACCAAAACAATCATTTTGACAATTAACAATGTAACGCTCATACCGTCTGCTTGAGAAAAACTTATTTGTGCATAAAAACATTTGCAACGACCAAATATAACAAGTTGGCATTGTCAAGTTTCAACTTTTTATTTAACCAAATTCAAAATGTAAATGATGATATAGTAAATCCAAATCAATACATTCACCAAACAAGAGTGAATTATCAATAGTTCCATTTAAAATAATGTCCCCAAAGTTCTAATTCTTTGAAAGTCAGCCAAATTATTTTTACACTTAATTATCAAGCAACCTGATTCATGCAGCCAACCCCACTTAGTAAGCTTGGTTGTTGTAATTAATTAATCAAGCAGCTCCAGATACCAGCAGTCACAATCTTGTGCCTTGTGGTGGTGAGGTAAATATTTCAAGCTACATCTTCCTAGTGGATGCATCCTCACCAAAAATGCTGGAGAAATTGGTCGTCCAACAATTTTAAAATTGGATATGCTGCACCATAGTAAACCAATTTATCATAGTTGAAAAACAAATAAGAAAACATGACAATTTTTTCCAAATGTGTGATATGATACTAATGGTGTTTTTCATGCACATTAAAGTCCAGCAGCACAAATAGAATGCAAGAACAACTTTTTATCCTGTATATCTTTCAGTGGTCACTCAAAGCACAAGCAAAATAAAATGAAATTTACTACAACACTTCTTGTTACAACATTTAGTATGTATAAATAATATTATGTATTTATGAGTGAGTATGGAGAAAAAAGATATGAGAGAGCATAGTTTGTCCTATGAAGTCCCTCATTTCTTAAAAAGAAAAGAAGAAAAAAAAACTACACTAAGAAACAGAGACAAGCCACTAGAAAAAATTAATATGGATAAAATTCTCAACAAACACAAATTCAGTGTGGGCATGTGGGGGGAGGAAGAGAGAAGATTTGAGAAACATACCAATCGTATAGGAAGAATAAACTATTGTCATTTTCTTTTTTAACTCTACCTAACACCTCCAATAGCAGAAAACCTCCAATACACAGAACTGGTTCAGGTAGCTTGAATTTTTGCAGCTTATTTTCCTGTATAATGTGACCAATGCATTTCAAATTTCATAAACATGCATAGAATACTTTATGCTTACAAAATAAAGTTCAAACTGGATAAAAAATAAAAAATTCAAATCCAAGTTTGTTATATTCAGCAGGTACCATGAGGTTTCACCACCTCAAAAATAAAATTCAGATCTTGAGTAATTATCGAGAGATCGTTACGTAGCCACAAAAGAAAGAATTGAGGAAAAAGGGGAGAGAATATACTTCCAAGCAGTGTTTTAAAAATCGGACCGGTCGAGTTAAATAGAAACAGGACCCATGACATGTCCAGTCAGTATAATAGATCAGCTATGCCACTGAACCGGGAAATTTCCGGTTGGACAGGCGGAAATAGTTCGAACTGGTAAGAACTGTTCCGGTTTCCGTTTTAATGCAGCACATATTTTTATTTGATAAATCTTTTTTTTTTTGCCGTCTACAGGTCTTGAAAAAATCAATATGATATAGCAGTGGAACTTATCACTGACTTGTTTTAGCTTGTAATCAATGTAGTCAGGATCGAGATCCTACGTAGAATTGGTCGGCCGGTGAAGGAATGTAACGCGGTTCGTAAGTAGGATCGTCGGTAGGTTGTTGATAGAGTTGAGAGAAATAAACAGAGATAATAGAGGAAAAACAGAGGAATCAAGCAAAAAAACACAGAAAATAAAGGAAAGACAGATGAGACAAGCAAAAAAATAGAGAAAACAGAGGAAACCGAGGAAAAACAGAGGTAAACAAACCGGAGTAAAGTCGAAGCACGGTTGAGGTGCCGTGGGATGTAGAATCGTACGATCCTACGTACCAGCACTTGATCCTGGCTGTATTGCTTGTAACAGTAACATGTTGTGTGAATGTCTAAGGAATATAGGCCATTACCAATTATTTTACTACCTTAGTTAGCAATTTCTATGTTCTGGAATCTTCAGCTGTACTCTATAAGTATCAGCAGATAGTTCTTTCCCTTGCCAGCATGGCTATAATTAGTTAGCCATCTCTAGGCAGCTTGCACTAGCAGATACAAGGGTGAGGGATAACTCAAAGATGACTGTACTTTAATTACCAACTCTCAGTTCAACAATTCATTTCAATCAATAGATGAAGAATTGATGTCACAATTCTCTTTTATTCTAATACATGTCCGCAGTGATGAAGTACCGCTGCACATATAGAGCTTTTTGTAATAATAATAATAATAAGAAAGTCCAGCCTTGGGAACCAAACCCACTAATATAAGGATGTATAAAAGGCGCAACATGTAGTTATGCAATGCAAGTTATTTGAAATGTTTATAAGAAATTACATATAGTTAAGGCTTAAATGTGTAATCGGTCCCTGCACTTTGACAAGATTTTGGCATTGGTCCCTACACTTTTTTTTGTTTGGTTTTAGTCCTTACACTTTGTAAAAAAATTGCATTTAGTCCCTACCGTTAGTCAACTGTTAAAAAAAAAGGAAGGATAACAGAGTGCCATGTGTCATGTAATTATTGGCCACATGGTATTTTACAGAATTCGTTAAAAATTAAATAAACAAAAGTTTTTAACTTGTTTTAATATCATTTTATTAATTAAAAATTACCACCCAACTTCTTCTCCTTTACGTGAATCATGATAAGCCAATGATTCTTTAGAGAGATTCTTCAATTTACTAGCTGCACATAACAACACACAACCGTTGCAGATGATCCAAAATCTAAAAATAAAGACTCAAATATCTTTAAACTCAAACATAACTTATTAGGTTTGAAGGTTCGAGACAACGATATTAAGGTTTTTTGATGTCTTTGTCACTGTATTGTGGCCACAAATATCAATGATGGTAACGCGCAAAGGCGATTGGCACTCTATTCTTATTCTGATCAAATACCAATATTTGAACAAGAATGAGTAAAAGCATTTTAGAAAACTAGTTGAAGCAAGAAAATGCAAATGAGCAAAAGCTTCATATATAAAGAAGACAAAAAACAACCAATTTGGATGTGGAAGAAGAAGGCGAACGCATACTGGAATGGAAGAAGAAGGAGCGCTGGAGAATATTTTTCCAGACTTAAATAATAATTGTTTTGAAGAAAATTAATATTATTATTAATTTATAACATTTTTTTATAATTAAAAATACAAGAAATGAATTATGCAAACGCCCAATAATTACATGACATGTGGCACTCTGTTATCCTTCCCCTTTTTTTTTTAACAGTTGACAAACGGTAGGGACTAAATGCAATTTTTTTACAAAGTGTAAGGACTAAAGCCAAACAAAAAAAAGTGTAGGGACCAATACCAAATTCTTGTCAAAGTGCAGGGACCGATTACACATTTAAGCCTATAGTTAATTGTGTAGACAAATCTCAAGTCTTTTTTGAGTTTTTTGAAATGATAAAAAGGAGAATATGCAAAACCTATATGATTATAATGCAACTCACCTGAGACAGTGGATATACAGGTGAAGTGTATGTCCATTTGAATTCCCCGTTAAAAGTCAATGAATCAGGTACAGCAGTTTTTGACTCTATTTCCTTGTCGTGTATCTGATAGCCCAATCTAAATCGGACATCCTTGGCTGAAATAAAAAGTTCTTTGTCAGCGGAAGAAAAAGTTAAGGATCCTCAACATCACTTATTTTTCAGTTCAAATGGATATACAATTAATTGATATATCTACAAAGCTAACCTTGGAATGGTAGGATATTAATCTCAGTGACAAGGCAAATCTTTGAACATAGCCGATAAAACAAAGTCTTAGGGTCATTTTCAGGTTTGTAAATTGCCGCCAATGTATTTGCAACGCCTTCTTTCATGGGGTCGATAGTCCTGGATGCAACCATGTATTGTGAGATGCAATTGTTCTTCAAAGGAAACAGGCCAAAGGCCAAGCACGAATAGACTTTATGATTTCTCTTAAGACACTCCAAGTTTGCATATTGACGCTCAAGCATGTTGCTATCAGGTTCAATCACGTTGTCGACCTCAATGCTATGAACAACACCAGATACTTCAGGAATAATTTTCAAGCAAAGTTGCTTGCAGAGGCCATTTTCAATAACTGCAAAACATTTAGATTTTATATTATTACCATTTGAACAACAAAATATAGCCAAAGAACATTGAGCTACTCAAAGTGTTATTTCTTTTTGATTACATACTCAAAGCCTCATGCTTCAACTAACAAAGAAACATGTGAAATAAAATTTACAGGACAATATAGTATTAGAGAAGTTAAACTTTTAGAAGCCAGCCATCACAATTCGAAAACTTAATATAGTATATGCGAAAACTTTCCAAATGAACAAGTATTTAACCAAATAAAGTTTTGGGACAACTCTCTCTCTCACACTCTCATTGTGTTCTTACTCTCTCTCTCTCTGTAGTTTTTGACCAATAAAAAGAGAGAAGAAGATTGTCTCAAAAGTTTTCACAAAATGGTGGTACAAATATGATTACTCATAAAGCAGAAACAGCAAGTAATAGAATTCAAATAGCTTACCAAATTTTTCCCAGGAACGAGAAACAGCAGATGCACGAATAAGGTCACAAGGATCATCCAAATAGGAGAAAACCTTTATTGACATGTCATCACCAAGCCATTTGATTAAATCCAAATCCAAATTGTTGTTCACTTCAGCCATATTCCCAAGTATCAGAGCCTGATCACAAGGAAAAGTAGTATTTCAGTGATCGCAGAACAGCTAAAACTCAAAGCCAGCAATAGTGTAATCAAAACATAAACTAAAAAACTTCACAAACTTAGCCATTTGGAAGATAAATTCTTCAAGTAGCTAGCTCTTCACCAAATATAAATTATTTTTTAATTAGTTGAATCAATTTCTTAACAGAAAAAATAGACCTCCTATGATTAAAGCACTACAAAATAAAAAATAACAAAAGTTGAAAACTTTGCCAATCCCTGAAACATGATTAACAAATATCACCTCTGAGGAAAATTATAACAACAACAACTGAGCCTCATCCCACTAAGTGGGGTTGGCTACATGGATCAAATTATGCCATAATGTTCTATCATAAACCATCTTTCGATCCAACTCATTAATCTCTAGATCTTTCTTAATAGATTATCTTATAGGTTTTCTAGGTCTATCTCTGCCTCTAGTGATCTAACTCTCCTTCATCAGAGAAAAATTATAAAACCTAACAAAATTTGTCACTTGAGAAATCAATAAACCAAAGGAAAAATAAAATAAAATAAAAAGGATTTTTTTTTATAAATAGACACACACTCATCAAGGTTATAAATCCCGGCCGCGATCGTAGATACAACAGAAAACGGTTGTCAAATACGGCTGATGTGGTTGAAAACCATGACATCGTGGGTGAAATCACAGTCACATACAGTTTTTTAAACGCATATTTTGCATTGATGACCAAATCAAGCTAAATCCAACTACAAAGATACAGAAAAGAGACATTCGATGGAAAACGAAATTCATGCTTGCATCAACAAAATATCAAGCTACAATGTTGCACACAGAAACTATGAACACACAAATTGATAGGCATGGACGGGAAAAAGATGAAAAAGGAATTACCTTTCAGCAAATAGAGTATGAATCTAAAGATAACAGAAGAAACCCTAGAAAGTGCCAGGAAACGAAACCCGATGAATGACAAAGGATTTAGAATTGTAGTGTCTTAAGGGTAAAGTGCGCTTCTAGAATGAAGGCTCATCCGTCATAAAAAAAAAATTAGTGGTTTTTTTCTCTCTACTATTTTATGTACTTTATCATGAAAATAAAAAAAATGTACCGAAGCACAATCATGTAATTACCATTGGATCTTAATTTTTTTTTTTAAAACTATTTACTTATGGTGCATATATTTTTATCTCTTAATCATCGCCGGATCAAAGTTTTGTTTAGTTTTGTATTGATAGACGGTCCATATTCAATATATGGAGTAGGGAATTAGGATCATATTATCATATTTGTCTCCCCTCCTTTCACACCCCCTCCCTTAGCTTCCCACCTCCTTCCTCTCACTCCCCATCCCCTCCAAAACTGGCTGGCCATCTTGGCCTCCACAGATTTTTGCTCAGCCATGGATCGAATCCTCTCAGTCATGCCTTCAACCTCTAGCCAACTTGATCCTCATCACATGAATCAACACCAATTTTCCTTTAAACATGTGTTGCAGCCTCTCTCTTTCTCCCACATCCCCTCTATCCGCCTCATATATCCTCTCTGCTACCCTCTGTCAATCCCAAACACTTCTTCGCAAAACCCACCTTTATCGTTGTTGTTTCATATGAAATTCGGATTCGATAACCGCCCTTTCCATATTCACCCCCCTGATCAGTATAATAATATCCCTTCTTAATGTGCATTTTTAGAATTGGTTCATTCTTTAAAAATTTGATATATTTTTTAAATAATCTTTTTAATTAGCTCAAAGAATGCAAACATGATATACTCCCTTATCATCGTTTTTCCCAAGAGGTCACTTGGTTGAAAGTTCACACTTTCAAGCTATGGTACTTGATTCGAGATTGACACCGGGAAGAAGAGAATCTAAAGATATACTCTCTTATCAAACCCAGCAACAGCCGTACAACCCCAAACTCAATTACAGTAATAATAAAAACATCCTCATATTTTTTATATTGACCTAATGGCCAACACTTACACAACTAAATGGAGAGGAGGAAGTAGGTGTCATCAGCTCGAACACATACACATGAAGCACGGATTCAGACACAGACACTGACACGCCGATACCGCTAATAATGTAATTATATGTGTCGGTGTCAGACACGACACAACACGTGTCCGACACCGGGACGTGAGGAGTGTACGTGCTTCAGTCATATATTTCAATTATGTTAATCAGTGCACCACAACACGAGGGACAAACATCCTCATAAAAATATTTATCAAAACAATATTACTATTTACAAACCAGTAACCCTGAAGAGCAGAAGGAACAGTAACAATTCACAAGAAGTACATATTCATGTTACCTTAAAACCAAAAACATTGAATTAAATAAATATAAGCAACAAATTCTTAGAACAAAATCCAATAAATCATACCTGAAATCAAAGAAATCAATCTGTCTCTCTCTCGTTGATCTCCATCCATTGCCTGTGCTATCATTTTCTTCCCAATTTTCATTCTCAAACGATTCCTCAAATGAAATCGCATTCCCTTCTGTTGTTTTGTTTGGGTTCGTTTGGAGGGGTAGAAGGGGTACATTACATCATGCATGTGGAATAGTCATACACATGTAGCTCAACTCCACACACAAGAATAGTTGAGGCTAATTTTGTCAATATCATGATAAGTAGTTTTTAACATTCCTCACCACTAAATCCTTCAATTTTGGAAAACACAAAAATTGCTCATGTTTTTTGCTTTTCCTTAAACAAATTTTTGGTCTCTTATATTTTTATTTTGTGGTTCATATTGATCCTTAAAAAAACAAGTAATAAATTGATAATCAATCGAGTTAATTTTAGCAAAGATGGAAGGTGTAACGGTTTGGTTTGGATCGGTTTTCAGTCAAAAAAATGTACGAACCAAAGAAATGTTCATCGGTTTGGTGTGGTTTTCGCACTTTTTCAAGAAAGGAACCAAATTAAACTAATCGGTTCAGTTGATCGGTTTATTTGAAAATACAATTAAAAAAAATTCATATTCTCACAAATTTGTATTTCATGTATAAAACATACGTCATACTAAAATATTTCACGGAACTTTATATTCATATTTTGTTTTTCCATGTTCTCTATTTTTCAAACAACTTTTTATAACTAATCTTATTCAATATTTAAAAGGCATAGAAAACGAGCATAGAAAACAATCTATTTTTAAAAGTTTGAAGGCAAAAACATGATAAAACTAACCAACAGATAGACGATCTCAACGGTTATGAGGAACATTGGGTTTTCTCATAGGTGTGGTTGACGGTTAGGGCTTCTTTTTTTAGTAGAAATGAAATAGAGTATGAATGATGAGATGAGAAGATGATGAAAGAAAGTGAATGGATTAAATAGTATTTTATGTTGGGCTTTAATTTTGGGTCTAATCATAAGTATGCGTGAGGAGAGATAATATTAGTAAAATGGGGAGTGGGGTTTGCATCGGTTCGGTTCATCAGTTTCTTGGATCTCAAAATGAAAAACCGTGAACCAAACCAAACAAGTTCGGTTTAGATTTGTTTGGTTCGGTTTTGAACCAAATCAGACAAGGTCGGATACATTTTCAGATTGATTTGGTTTGGGCTTTCAGTTTCGTTGATTTTGTCCGGACCGCTTACACCCCTATGGAGGGTGGATTCAAGATTCTCTAATTACTTGTATACCTCTAAATTTTTATTTTTTTTTGATAAGCAAGGAGAGAGGACAGACATCAAGAGGCATCATCGACATCCCAACTAGGTTGGCACCCCGAGAGACCTCCATCGTATGCCGCCAAACTCAAAATATTTTATTAAAAAAGGGGGGAAAAGATTTACAAAAGGAGGGGGGACTAGACCAAAACCCTCAAAATGAACAAAAAGGAAAAGAAACAGAAACAGAAAAAAGAAACAGAGGAAACAACTAAAACATTCCAAAAAACATATCTAAGACATCTGTAATTAGGAAATTCACATCTATCCCGAAAGAAATCAAGCCTCAATTCACTTGGTAGAGAGTCAAGCCAAACCGCACCAACATACCCCTTCACGGTAAATATGAGAAGAAATAACCGCCCTAACATTCCAATAGAGGAAATTCATTGATCAGTCGATTGATTGTCACCCCGGGCATGGGATTTAGTATTGTTGTACCTTGAGTTTCTGTTTCTGTTGTCTTGTTAGAACAGGCATGAAGTCTTCAGCTGCTGATCTTGCATCATATTCTCGAACTCTTGCCCACAAATCTAAACCATGTTATCACAAAACATAATATTGCATTTGGCATGACAATTAAAACCCTGAACCACTTTTAAATCTCTTCTTTTATTTACTTTAAAATAAATTCAATCTAATTACCGAGTTAAACGCAATTCATGTGGGGACGATAACTTATTAATTTATTACTAGATAGAATTTGGTGTAATTGTCAATTCACACCATCAATAGCGCTTTAAGTGTGTACGTCAAAAAAGAGAAGATTTAACATTAAATACATGACATATATAATTAATAACGATAAAAGTAAATAACATTACATAATTAGTAAAACAAAAATGATAAGTGAACATAAAAATCTTGACACAAATACGACAACAGGGGTAATTATGTAATTTTCATCAAAATCTCAATGGCATATTTGAAATTTTAACTTGAAATGAGGGGTATTATTGTTAATTTCTTGCCCTCCTTCTCTCTCACTACATCTACTGTACGAGACCACCATCCTTTCAGCAACCTCCTACCATCCTCCCTCACCACCATCGTCCTCATCAATCACCGCCACCATCCTCCTCTCCAAGTGCAAAAACGAGTTTTCACTCACTCTTCTCTCTTTTCTCTTCTCATCGTTCTCTCGGCTTCACTCCTTTCCTGTCTTCTCTCTTCTCTCCCCTCATTGGTCTCTCTCTCTCCCCCTAACTTTGGTGGTGAAGACGGACGACGTGGCAAAGAATGAAGTAGAGGAGGGAGGTCGTGATAGTGGTGGAGGGGGTTGCAGGAGGCGGCAAGGAGGAGGGAGGTGTTTGCATATATGACTCGGAAAGTTACAAGAGGCAGCAAGAAGGGAGGAGATGGCTGGTGGTGTTAGATCTGATGACAGATTGAGTTGCGGACGACGGTGACTGGACGGTGGTCGGGCTTTGAGAGGTGCGGCGGTGAGAAAGAGAAAGTTGAATAGTGAACAATATTATAACTGATGCGTTTTGGTTTTGAGGGAAAGAAATACCGTATAATATACTGTGAACAGTGTTTGATGTCTAATTTGTGTTTGTATTTTGATTTCCAGTTATCATTTCTGATAGTAAAATTTAAATTTCGTTATGTTAATGCTAGTGGTTTCCCAAATATGCTATATTAAATCTGTTTGAAGTTGTTGTTGAACTCTTTTTTCATGTAGTCCTGCCCTCGTTTGTAGTATTGTTTTAAGATTTTGATAAGGACCATTAGATGTTTCAGTTGTTGAGACGTGATTATTCACATTATCATAAAAGTAATCAAAATCACCTTCATAGGTGTGTTGTTTATCTTCAACGATCTTGTTATTTAATATGATGCATGCAAACAAATGTATGCATGAGAGTTTTATTAACTGTATATTGGATTGTGGGTGCTTGTCCTTCCAAAATATCATTAAACATGTTGGATTGGTTTAGCACGTTAGTGTCATTGTTTGAACATGCAATGCAAAAAATGCATCTAGAATCCATAAGTCTTGTGATGCCATTGCTTCAAGTATGATTGTGAGTATACCATGATTACCTCGACAAGACTGACATTTCCAAGCAACTTGACAGTTTTTCGATTCACATTGCATATAGTTATTATTTTTTTGAAGAAGAAGAAGGTAAACTTGCCCACCCAAATTGACATCGGGGAAAATCAAACCTAGGACCTTGATAAGAAGCAGACTCTAAGGTCTCAAGCCAACACCAGTAAGCCATCCCGAGTGGATTACTACATACAATTAATGGAACCAGGGCCGTTCCTAGCATTTTAGGGGCCTTAGGCATAGTTTGAGAAAAGGGCCCCTTACGTAATACATCATAAACTTTTTTTAGTTTCTTGTTATGATTCTTTTAACGCTTCATTTTGTTTTTTTCTTTGCTTTTTATTACAAGATAAAAGTTTTTTTAGGCAATATCTTCAAATAAATCAAATATTTCATAGAAACCTAAACTAAACAAAATACTATAGAATTAGAGAACAATTGCTCCTGCAAAGAAGACTGAAATTTCTCTAGTAAGCTCATTTTCAACTAAAATATAATTTGTTTAGTTGTGAAGATTCTCCCAATTTTCTGGATAATAAATATCACAAATATTTTTAATATTAGTAAGACACATTATTAGGAACAAATGGCCCAAAAAAATATCAAAATTTTCTTGGCACATTATTAGGAAAAAAGAGTCCAATTTTTTTATTTGGGAGGGTGTAAATAGAAGGCTTTGTTTTATATGGGGTAAATATAACAAATTTCATCAAAAGGACCAAAACAATAACAGACTTCAGCCTAGTCTTTAATGTCAATGTTTCGGGCCTGTCTGTTGGTATATTTTACTATATAAACCCCCCAAAGTCCAGTTCATGCTATATACACCCCCTCAAATAATTATTTTTTTGGGCCCTTACAGGCATGGGCCCTAGGCCGTCGCACTCCCTGCCTATGCCTAGGGCCGGCCCTGAATGGAACCTAACATACCTATAGATCTGCATGTCTCACTCATTTGTAATAGGTGATCAACATCATTGTTGGTAGGCCTTTCAAACACTCAACCCATAAATACCTCATCCACGCCTCTTCCAAACCTCTCTAAGCATCCAACTGTTGTGATTTCGTCGATTCGAGCATATTCGTCTATAATGTCAGTAGGAGATCCATATGCCAACATATGAATAACAACATTGAATTTAAGCAACAGTGAAATACCCATTTTACGAGTTGCATCGGCCCTTATTTGGAAAAATTCATAATGATTTCCAAGGTTTGTTACATTCGAAGAAACATGTTCATATGCATTTGGAACCTTCGTCTGAGTTAAGCATTTGTGTAACTTAGATTTTTAGAGAAGTAGTCATTGATCAATCGACTATGTCCTTCACGACTTCGATCTATCATTTTTCTTCTTTGTTAGGGCTTAGTAAAACTTTCAAATTGTTGTTCCTTCTCGAGCATTAAGATCAATAGTTCTTCACCAGTGTTGTCCATAACTTCATCTTCTATCAACTCTCAAAAGAGTCTATTGAGGTCATTTGTAAGACCCATAATTTTGGCATTGGCTACAACTAGAATTTTATCACTTGAACCTAGAATTTTTTTTTTAACATAGATTTAATGATGTTAAAAATAATTATGATCGTGGTTTATTTCTGATGAATAATTTAAACATGGTTATGTGGTTTCGTGTAATAATTATCATTTGTGAAATGTTTTCTGCTATGCTTGGTCTATTTTATGATTTTGTGCATTGTGACAAATTTTGGATTTAGGTGATATCGAATATAAATTTTTTTATGACTAAAAATTTGATTGGACTTAGATAATCGTCAAAATTTAATCAAAGAATTTATATATCACTTGTAGAAAAGTTTTGATTTTTTACATTTATAGACATTTTAGAATGAGATTTTGCTGAAAAAAGAGATTAATGCGTGAGTAGTTGATTTTGAGTGGCACAATAGTTTTAAAATGTTAAGTGATGATTAGAATTAACCCATTTAGGTTAGTTTGACAGTGTTGCCTTGAGACCTTGGAGTGTGCTCCTCTGTCAGGTCCCAAGTTCGATTCTTTTCGGTTCTAATTTAGATAAGTTAGTTTAACTGAATTGTCAGGAAATTAGAATAGAGTATTATTAGCAATGTCTACTTTGATTCGTTAGTGAGTTGGGTCGGATTTATTTTCAAACTGTTTACCGGTGTTTTCGGCAAACTACGGACTAGTTCTGATTATTACAAGCGAGACCGAATTAGAAATCTCAGGACATGTTGTGCAAAGGTTTTGATCGAAAACAATTTGAAAAAAGGCTAGGAAATGCACTCAGATTACTTAGAGAGCAGGACAGGTTTTAGAGTGAAAAAGGAAATGTCTCTCGACAGGTTTGAGATTGCAAGTAAAAGTAAGATTTAAAGGAAAGGGTAAAAGTTTAAACACATAAACTTAAAGGAAATGTAAAATGCATTGCATTAAAAGTAAAATGGTCTACAAATCAGTTTACATACATTCTGTATAACTTGTTTCCCTAGATGCCGGTAGTTTGAGTGTTGTAGAATTTCTATAAATGATTTGCGACCCATTTTTCAACTAGGAAGCTCTTATTTATACATAAGGAAAATAACTGGCAAAAAACTAATCCCACGATCAACACTTCCTCGATCTTGGACAACCGCTTGTCCCCACGTTCCCACTAAGGGAACCGCCTTTGAGCTTGAAATCATGTATTTCCCACCTTGAATGCTTGACTTCGACGCGATTTCACTTCAACCTTGTTCCATCGAATTCTTGATCATGCGCGTTAAGCTTGCTATCTTGCCGAAATCCTCAATTTAGAATGAGAAAATCTTCGATTCTTGCAAAGTTACTAAATATTGACTATATTAAATGAGTCTGTCGAAATTACAGGGTAACATAAACCTACCACTTACTCTAAATAGCAAGTATTGTAAGACAACATCTCTCTCTAACTTGTCATTCTGATATATTTAATACTCTCTCCTCTTTTATAAGCACTCATTGACAATTTTTACATATAGTAAGAAATTTGGTAGTGTAATTAATGTGTACAATTTGTATATAAATATTACTGAGTTACCCTTTATGCATGAATTATTTACGGTTGATTCTTCCTATTCCATAATAAAGGAGTGGTATTGATTACGGTTACATTTTTAAAAAAATGTAGCTATTTACATAAAAAAAGTCTTATATTTAGATACAAATGTTCTCTCAACGAGTGCTTATAATTAGGGGCGAAAGAAATATTTGTTTAACGAACCCTATGAAAATTCGATTCCCATGAGTTTAGTTTGTTTCCTATATTTATTCTCCATTGATAAAAAAAATTGGATACAATTTTCATTTCCAATTTACCCTTTTTTTTAATATTCGATATCCGACCCAAAGATTAATTAATTCAACGGACCAATCTCACCATCCACTTAGATGATCACATTTAAAGTTAGAACAAAGCTATGTATAAACTTAGCCAATCAAAATTGATATCAGTGAAAATCAAACATGAGACATTAAAAGAAGCATACTTCAAAGTCTCAAGCGAAATACCACAATACCAATTCAAATGAATAATTTTCAATTTAAACTAATTCATTTACAGCTTAATTATTTTTTATTTAATTAAATAATTAAAAAAATGAAATATCTATACCTGTAATTAAAAAATACTAAATTTTAAGAAACAATTTTTCTTTCAACCTTCGCTTACTTGTTTTTCCCATCATATCCTTTCTTTCCAATTAAATAACTTAATTTATTAAATGATCTTTTTTTACTTAATTGCAATTTTGGTCTTCCTATTTTCGTGTTTTTGTAAAATTGGTCCCCCTATTTTAAAATTCAACAGACTTGGTCCTCCATCTAAAATTATCTAAAATATGGTGATATAACAAGTTTTAAATGGTGTTTTCATGGGAATATTCTTACGATTTCATCGATGTTGATATTTTCTCATCTTCAGATGATATACCACGACATTTAACATCTATCACATCACATTTGTTTAGTTAAAAAATATGATAGAGGGATCAAAACTGTTGAATTTCAAAATAGGGGGATCAATTCCACAAAAAATGAAAATAAAAGGACCAATACTGCAATTAGTCATTTCTTTTTATAACTTCAGTTATTTTCATGGATAAAAATGAAAAAACGGACCCCTTGCTGGTTAGTAAGTAATAAAGTGGGCAAAGAAGTGATGGCACACACAACATTATTGGGATAGTTGAAGAAAAAGAAAGTGCGGAAAAAAGAGCGCATAGAGGTAACGAAGTGCGGTTCAGTTTGCATTGTATTTCTTCTGTTCTGTTCTTGAAAACAAAAACCGTACTGTAAATAAATCAAAACAAAATAAATAGCAGCGGAAGAAGGAACGAAGGAGGAAGAAGGTAAAGCCGGAAGAGTCATTACTTATTTCCTTCGTTTGTTCTTCGTTTTTTTTTTACAGTTAGTTTCTCTCTAAATTCTAATTTTAAATATGGTTATCAAATTATTTCTTTCATATTTGTTGTCGTCTATGTAACACCAACACATTTGATCAAAGGTGTACATGATGAACACCGACGTGACATCGACATATACGATTGCTTTCAAATAATTTATTTTCTCAAATTATTATTATTACTAATGTTGTGTAGATGTGTGAGTGCCATGTTTGTGCCGGTGTCACATTCATAGGTTGTTGTTGTACTTGTACCCACTTAATAACTTGTTGATCATGGGCCATAATAGTGTTAATTTCTTTAATTTGAATCTCTTTCTCTATTTTATATTTGATGAAGAAGACGCGACCAGCTTTTGTGATCGATGGGGTCTGCAATCAGCAAAGGCGTAGATGACCTTGGAAATTCTATAGGCAGTGCTTTTACTGCTCCATTCAAGAGTGTCTTTGGTGGATCATGCGAGTAAGTCGTATATAATTACCATTTCCATTTTATCTCTTTCTGACTCATTCTTATTCATTCACGTCTAAAATAACTTCATAATAATCGACCATATTTCCTCGTATCACTATTATAAGCAGAGAAAAATGTTTCATATCTCGTCACCATTATATGCAAAAGTTAACCAATTTTGACCTATTTAATGTTGGCATTTTTAATATACCTTTCATTTAATTCAAATACATTTACGATGTGTTTGTGAGTTGAATTTTAGAGGGTTGAGTCTATATTTTAATATATATATTTCATATTTTAAAATATTTGAAAGAACAACATGGTAAATGGGCATATAATATGATATCGCTCTTTCAATGTTTTAAAATAAATATGTATCAAAATATAAACGTAGCCCTCTAAAATTCATCCCTACAATACGGGTTGTTGAATGAGTTTTTCCACTAAATATAAAAAGGACAATTTAGTAAATTTGACTTATGTTTTCCATAAAAACTAGAAAATTAAGAGTGGTGATACATTGACCACCATAGATGACACACACCTCTTCTACCACCACACACAAATGTGACACGTGACCCTCATCATCCCATCTAACACTCTCTTTCACTTGCGTGAAATTACTAAAATGTTATGTTAACACCTTTTTTCCCCTACCCTATGTGAAATGACATTTTAGTATTTTCACCCATGTGAAAAAGAGTGTTAAGTGGGATGATGAGGGCCACGTGACACATTTGCGTGTGGTGGTAGGAAAGGTTTGTGCCACCACCACTCGAAAATTAGTTGGACTTGTACTAGCCTAGCCACCAACATATACAGTACTTTTATATTCTCTCTTTATCATCTGTTTAAGAGTGTGATAACGATATTCCTTCAAAAAAAAAAAAGAGTGTGATAACGATATTTCTCATGATAGTTGTTCAATAACATTGTTATCCATGAATTGTTATGACTCTACTTGTTCGTATGAATAAGACTCTTCTTCATACATCATTGATCCTAATTAATATTGTCTCAATTTCATATTCTCTGTCTGCAGAGAAATATGTTCAGGACCATTGGATGTTATGTGTTTCATTGAGCATTTCTGTATCTCCAGCCTAGTCAAACTATTGATGATATTGGCTGTATGCTACATATGTAAGTTTTCCTATTGATGATATTTTTAACAGTTACTCTCAAATATATAATGATATGATATTCATGTGTCACTGATTTGGTTTTAGGTTTGTTGTTCATGTACTCCTTGTTCAGACTTGGTATATGTCAATGCATAGGAAAAAGCCTTTGTAAGATGTTTTGTGTCACTTGTGAACTATGCTGCTATACATTACAAAGTATCACATGTAACTTGTGGCACAAGCTAACAAACACAAAGAGAGTTTACCGTGGTAGAAGACGTCGTTTTCAACATGATATTGAGCTCGGCTACACCTCACCCTCAACTGATCATGAGAGCAATAATTCGCTAGATTACAGAAGTCGTCATTTTGGAAAAAATAGAAAATCTTTGAGATTGAGAGATAGAAGTAGAAGAAATGGACACTCTGTACACCTCTCAAGAATGAAAGGGAAGTCTTGGAGAGTGAAGAGCTCAAGAAAGATCCAGTTAAGTAAAGGCAGGAATCGAAGTGGAAAAGCTGCGATTATAAGAAGGCGGCGCCATTAACGATGAATCGACATAGATTTTCCTTTAGTATTTACAACATATATATAACATGCTTTGCAAAAATTCATTTTAACTATGGATCTGACTTGTTTCACCAAGCATGTGATGAATAGATATACATAGTAGCAGAATTTTTATGGAATTAGATGGATTTTAAGAACCATGGTTTTCCATGGGACAAGCTTAAGATGGTGCCGCTTTAATTTGCTGCAAAGAAATTCTAGCACTGCATGTGATGTTATTGTTGGCAATGGCTTGTTGGGAGTTACTTGAAAAATTAAAATAAAAAATCGCAATTTATGACTTTTAAAAGAGCAAACCGTAAGACATTTTCTTAGATAATTTTAGTGTGATTCTTGACATAAAATACTCAACTACAAATGATTTCTCAAAGTTTGTTACAAGAACAAAAAGTAAATTTTATGTGAAGAACTCTTAGAAATTTGGGGTCTAAACCCTCCACGGGTGGCACTTTGGTGCCTTTAGGGCAGGAATGGCATGTGCCATTCGCCCAATAAGGTAGTGCCACGTGGCACTCCTTATTAAAACAATAAAAAAAACCAGAAAAGCCAGATTAAATTAAGAAAACGAGAAAACACAGCCATCCCCCTCTTTCTCCCTGCCCCTTCAATCCAAAACCTACCACCACCAGTTTTCTCTGCCATCCGCCGCCATAATCTTCAATTTAGCAGATAACATTGATGGCAATTTCGAGAAAGGAATGTGAACGCAAAATAGAAACTGAACCCAATCTATGCAACTTCTCTTCAACAGCTGCCGCCGCATCGTCGAACATGATTCTGTCCCAAGCTTCCGACGAGAAAATTGAAAATACTGCTAATGGGAAGGAACCTAAGTCTCCTAAAGGCTTAGATCTGGTTATGTGTATGAGATTAAGTCAAATTATTGTTATGTGTATATTCCAACAAAGTTTGACTAAGTCTGTTATGTAATTTGGATCTCAATGTGTATATGAGATTAAGTTTTATCCATCAATGAAAACAATTTTCATTTGTCAATTTTGATCTGTTATGTACTAAAGCCGATGGTGAAGTTTCAAGGGAGAGAGAAGGGTAATGGCAATGTGTTGTGTTTCTGCTTTTTAAATTTAAATACTGGCTTTTTTGTTTTTTTATTATTTTAATAAGGAGTGCCATGTGGCACTACCTTATTGGGCAAATGGCACATGCCATTCCCGCCCCAAAGGCACCGAAGTGCCACCCCCTAACTCATCCTTGTAAAACCGGTTTTTAAAGAGAGAGAGAGAGAATTGTCAAAATATGGTTGATAATTTGTCTATATTTAACACATCAAATGTGATCTAAACCTCTAAAAAGAAAACCAAATGTGATCCAAAGTCGAGACCACCTATAACACTAATTCACGATAGAATAAACCTTAAGTTCATGTGCAAAAAAGTTTTACACTTTATGTGCAGAATATTTTACAGATGTAAGATAGTTTTACACTCTGCATACAAATTAAAATATTTTATTCCGCCAAAAAAAAATTAATTTAAAAGTGTTATTAAATGATAATCGTCTGCATCAATGCTACCATCAATTATAGAAGTCCCACACATACTCAGTTATCAGTTAAAGCTATCATAAAGTGTGCCAGTGGTAAGAACATCATCATAAAGAAGAACATCACAATAACCCCATACTTCATCCAACAGCTTGATGATGATGATGATGATGAATACAGGGCTCTGATACTAGGGCAAACTCTGATACTAGGGCAGTACTTCAAGGTATATTTTCCTGATGGATGGCGAATTTCTTTAAACGCTGCTAAAATCGGAACTCCAACTGCTTGAACATGGGAGATGCTGCATCATGGTAATTAAATTTATCATAGTTGGGAAACATATAAGCAATAAGTGACATTTTTTTGGTCAGGAAGTGTCAAAAAGAACATAACAGAATATGAACATACAAAAAAGATTTTTTTTTTTGGTCAGGAAGTGTCAAAAAGAAGCTATGTTTCTTCATCAAAAAATTATTACTTCATCCGTCCCACAAAAAATATTGGATAAAAGTAATTTTTGTTACATCAATAATTGAAAATGACAATCATTTTGGGACAAATTTTTCTTGCAATGTGACACTTATCAATCATGGGATAGAGGGAGTATTAATTAAAGTGATACTAATGGCTATTTTATAACCGTTCCTGAGAGGATTTGAATTTCATCCCTCGAGGTTACACGTTTAAACTCTAATGCCGAACAACATGAATTCAGTGTGTGCATGTGGGAGAGTATGTCGTTCTGAGAAACAAACCCTATGTGGTATAAGAGTCCTTGTTTTTTAGCTCTCCCAAGCAACTCTACTAGCAGCACACGTCCATTGCACAAAACAGGTTCAGGTAGCTTGAATATTTGCAACTGATTTTCCTGTACAATATGTCACCAAAACTTTCAGGTTACATACACACGATTAGATTTCTGTGTGCTAAAACATGCAGTTTGAAATGGATAACTTTCAACAGGTACAAGAGGTATTGGTTGGAACACCGAAGAAGTTCTATGTAGGAGGCCCAGGGTTTGATCCCTACTACAAACATACATTTTCTTGCCCCCTAACAAATTAATCACTAACATGTATTTCTGTATAGAAAAATACTCAGCAGGTACCTTTAGATTACCTCACCTCAAGGAAAACACAAATCTCAAGTGACAATCAAGTATTCATCAGTCTCATATTGCCAATTAATCAAGTCACTACTCTATTTTCAAAATGTACAAATCTTAACACTACCTTTCTGCTATTAACTAAGCTAAGACCCTACTCGTAACCGTTTTAACCACCAGAGTACTTGGCTATTTTAAAAAAAAAACTACTCTAAAGGTCCAGATAAGGTTGAAGTTGAGGATCCACAATCCAATTGTGCCCCAAGCAGTACCTTCCTCGTCAACCTGATTTAGAGCACCTTAAAAGACTTATTTGCCCAATCAGAAGAATCTGTTGAGTAGCTGTCTTCAATTAGGTAACTCAACTTTTCTTTTCCAGATTAGGGATTCCGACTCATTAACATATCTCGTGCATAGTCATGTTTCCCCTCAAAGCTAATGCCTTATTTCTTAATCTACATTTCTAGCATTTGATGAATGACACCAAATTCTCTACATTCTTTCAAATCCTACGTGAGTGTTTACCGTTTAACATTTGAGCTACTATGTTTCTGAAACTAACAAGCTTACTCCATACTCTTAACAACTTTAACCATCCAACCTATTCACTATTTTAATATAAACTCTCTTGGCTTAACAAGAAATAGTTAACATTATACAAAAAACCAGCATGTCAACTCTCGCGTTGAATTGCATTATGTTAGACAATGACATTTAGAATGGATAGGAAATTCAATTCAACCCAAAACAATTACAAAAATAAATGATGCCCAGAAAAAAGAAAAAAAATATAGATGAATCTCAAGATTTCTTTCCGTTGAGTAATTTGAAAGGATGGAAGAGGATATGCAAAACCTGTATTTTCATACTGCAACTTACCTGAAACATTTGATAGTGAGGCGAAGTATAACTCCATACAAATTGAGTTTCATCCACCACCATGTTACTAGAAGCAATACAATGAGCTATAGCACTCTCTAATGTTCTATTGTATCTCGGATAGCCAACTCTGAATCGGATAGCCTCAGCTGAATATATAGGGGAGCCATCTTGAAAATATGCTGACATTTAAATATAGATTCTTTGTCAGCTAAAGCAAAAGTTAAGACTCCTCGATATTACTTAAATTTCAATTCAACATATGGCTCTGTTTCGATAAACAATTTATCAAACCCTTCAATCATAAGCGTATATCATATAAATACTTATGTATAATGGTTTCATTAGCTATCCTATTGAGCATATATTATACGCTATTTCCATAAATTCTCCCAAACAATCTTACGAATGTTCGTATCACTAAATAAATTCAAATTCAAATATCTCAATCCAAACAAAAACAGAATTTTGGAAAATAGCTTATAAACTACGGGCTAACCTTGGAATGGTTGGACACAAATCTCTGTGATGATACAAGATGGACTGGAACATAGCTTATAAACTAAAGTTTCAGGAACTTCTTGCGCAGTATGCCCTTTGCTTAACCAGTATGATGGCCTATTATCGTAGCTCACCTTGTGCTTGCTAAGGGTCGAGTCTATCAGTTAGAATATGTTTGGGGTTCAAACCCAGGGCTGACCCTAAGCCCCATGCTCGTAGGGCCCAAAAAAGTTTTTTTATAGATAGGGGCGTATATAGCAATACATGGGTTAGAGAGAGTATATATAACAATAAGTGCAAAGTGGGCCCAAACATTTATCAGACTTCAGCCCATCCGCCGTTTCACCCCTTTTTTTACAACGCAACAACATTTCATTTTTCACACCCCCAAAAATTTAGAGATCTTTGAATTTTTCACACCCTCAAATCAATTGAATTATCAAATCAGATAATAAAGCTCTTTGAGAAACTTTATAGGTATCATGATAAATTATGTAATGTTGTTGTTTATTTACTTGGTGGTTGTTGCTGCATTTGTTTTATTTCAACTTAAATTGTTTTTTGAAGAAGCTAAATTAGCCCACCTAGATTGACACCAGAGAGAATCGAATCTGAGACTTCGAGGAGGAGCGCACTCCCATACCCCAAGTCAATACCATCAGACCAACCCAAGTGGGTTCAACTGAAATTGTTGTTTTTAGTTGCATGTCATAACAAGCCGAAAATGGCTTGGTTTTGTAATGCAGATTGCACTGTCTGCTATTATTGATAACGACATTAGTTAACTACCGTCAGTACCTTTCCAACGGTAGTTAACTATCATCGGGGGTAAATGTGTCATTTCAACATGTTTTAAGAAGAATTGAATGTGAGAAAAGCAATTTTCATCTAACATATAGATGTTCAGGGTTTGAACAAGTTTTTTGTATGGATAGGGGCGTATATAGCAATACATTGTTTAAATGGAGTATATATAGCAATAAGCACAGAGAGGGCCCAAACATTTATCATACTTCATCCCATCTGTCGTTTCCCTCTTTTTTTACAACCCAGCAACATTTCATTTTCACACCCCCAACTCAGCGCTTTCATTTTTACCCCGAACATTTCATTAGCCAAAACAATTTTTTTTTTAAGGAACCAAAACACAAAACTTCAAAGTAAAATGTAAATCACAGAAGTAACATCTAAAATGAAAAATATCTACTCCTTCCCAGAGAACAAATTTGTTTTTTTTATTATGAGGATGCTTTTTGATATTTTAGATTGAAACTAATCTGAATTTGTAATTAGATTTCATAATATAACATGATTTTCATGCCGAAAGTTTCATGTTTGTGACGTCAAATTTGGTCTTGTGTGATTTTTGATAAGTAACATATCATATTCTATTGACTATCATAAAAGGTTTTCATGTTACTAGGTATGAGGGAAATGTATTTTATACTATTATGGATTTACATGATAAGCTCTTTGAGAAATTTTAGAGGTAGTAAATCAATTGAATTATCAAATCAGATAATGAAACTTATATAAAGCTTGGTATGTCTATTATCATTTTACTAAGTTTTGTTGGATATGGTTTGACCCGCCCAATTTTGTTTTGTTTTGTTATTCTTTTTTATTTACAATATATAGGACGTGATGCATTTGACACACGATGTTTTGGTGTGTCAGTATAGTTGGGATACAAAACATCATATTATGGTGACCGCCATGATTAATGCATATCTCATTCACTGTTGTCAATAAAAAAAATATTACGATCTATTATATAAGGGGGTCTTTTTCTTAAACTTTGCTGAAGACCCATAAAATGTTAGGAACGAGCCTGTTCGAACCCCACCCATGCATATATTATGCAGCATCCCTACCAACTGAGCTAAATTCACTAAGATTTACGATTGCAATGTTATTATAAGGGTATCCAATTCTTTGCTTATAAAAAGGATGATTGGGTTCTCAAGTTTAAGCTACATTAACCGAAAAGTGAAAAGCTAGATTGATGACTTATAACTTTTTTTTATGACTTATATCTTAAAATTAAATTTTTTAGTAAATTTAGCATTTATAAATATAAATGACAAAAAAATACATATTTTTAAATACACTTAAACTCAAACTATGTGTTTACAAAAGGAGGAAAGAGGTCCGAGGATTCAACAAATGAGGCAGTTTAATTTGGCTTTTTTAGGAATATGGTGTTCGGGGTTGTTAATGGATAGAGGAGGTTTGTGGTATATAGTGTTGACAACTCGTTATAGGGAGACCGGTTGTAACGCCCTATTTCTATTAAAGCGATAAAACACGCGGATAAAGCATATTTTCAAGAAATAGACGCTACGTCATCAACAAAAATAAATTTAGCATGCATATATAAATTCTCAACAGTCGCAGCGGATATAAATCATACATCTCCAAAGTATACATGCCATGAGATCAATATACATCATCATATAAAATCTTCAAATCCCGACATATGGGTCAAATCTCAATAACAAATACATCCAACAAAAACATGAAGACTGACGTCCTAATCAGAGCCTAATCTAAGACTCCAAGAAACAGATAGACGAGGTAGCTCCGCTATCCTCAAGCACTCACCAAGCAAGCAACAAAACTAATCCTGCACGCCGTCTACCCATTCATACAAATAGGTAGGTGGTCCACCACAGACCACTGGGGGTAAGCTTCACATCAATCATAATCAACATATGAAAACATAAGCATTCAAGGATTTATGCATATCACATATAAATGCCCATCCTTCCTAGAAAATTAACATCACATGATTATTATCCCCCATTCTTTACACCCCAAGCTATCACATTGCTAACATAGCATATCAAGCATATTTAATCTCTAATCAAGTCATCGACATAAGCTCACCATTTATCAACATTAATCAATGAAAGGATTACTCACCTTATTCCTCATTTAGCATACTTAACTCAACAAGTACAATTCATCATTTCAAAGTTATAAGCAAGCAATCATCATTATCAAAGGGATCACCACATCATATATATATATACAAATCTCACCTCATCATTATTATCAAAATAATTGTCATCTATTGATTCACCAA
>Ga0228711_1001350_pt1 | contig 35772 bp, 19 predicted proteins | sample MedpolnodulmetaG_2_FD_177996 | JGI IMG/M metagenome (GOLD analysis project Ga0228711, IMG submission 177996) | Root nodule microbial communities from Medicago polymorpha collected in Santa Monica, California, United States - brown nodules | ecosystem: Host-associated > Plants > Roots > Nodule... | reverse complement strand
CAACCAAATATAAAATAAAAAAATTTTTTTTTTTAAAAAAAAAAAAAGACTTTAATACCCAATTGAGTTACTTCCCTCGTTGCTAAATTTAGGATTAGATAGGAATTTCATGATTTTTCTCTCTAATACTTTTTACTAATTTATCGTAAGCTATTTATCCTAATAATTTTTTTACTATGTTAATTTTTTGAAATCCAATTGAGTTACATATATACACATAGGAAAATACTTGAATGATCACAATATCTTTGGTATAAGATTTGGAGACACACACAAAAATATATACTATTTAATTATTTAAAAAATAAACATTATTTAATTTTTTTTATCTCATTACATTTTTCTATTTCTGTGAGTATCCAGATGTTGTGATCAAAATCTTGTGATTATATGAGAGTTTCTCGTACACATAACTCATTGTATAGCTTTTTTTTGTATATTTGTTTATATTAAACACACAATTTCTGCTACTTAATACCTCCAAAAACAGTAAATATATAGATCCCACCTGTAACCTTATATCATTATTCCGTCATTATAAAATGTAAGCAAAAGGGATCCAAAAATCTAATATGCACTAAAAAGATTTCACTCAATGTTGATGTTTTAATATAGTTGTTTGACTCAAATGCTTTTAAAAAAAATTGATACTAGTACTAGAATTTGTTAATAATTTATATTAATTTTACTGATTTATCCTTCAAGAAAAAGAATAAGTTAATTTTTTATAACAATATTTATTATTGATTTAGAAAAAGATATAAATTAGTGCTTAGAAAGAAATATGTGTATAGCATTTCATTAATAATAAGAATTTCAATACATTATTAACCACAAAGATATAAATTACTAGTACTTACAAGTTACAAGTGCTCCAACGATATTTTGTCCAAAAAAAAAAAAAGTTCCAATGATATATTTTTATTGGGTGGTGTTAACTTGTTCTTAGGGCACATGTTAAGAAACTTAAAAGAAGAAATATTTTATAAAATTTTGTACAGTCAACTTATTAAAAAACTAAATATTACATGTAATGCACACATTTCAAAGAATTATTCTATATTTGTTTCATTAATTCTGTACCTTAACCCATTTTTATTTTTATTGCATCTCAACTAACACTTCACTATTCCACCATTAAAGGGTCATTTTCCTTCCTTTAATAAAAGCATGTTAGTACTAGTAGGATCGAACGCATGCTGGAGTAATTTATGTCCAGGTTCTATATTCACGTTTCTCCACCCAACATGTAATAAATATCAAGATTTTTGCGCAGGAGAATGATAAAGTTGCTTTTGTGTTTTTATTTGTAAATGCAAAATTTTATGGGAAGTTGGTGAGATTCTGAATTTTGAATGATTACTTACTGTGGCGGCTCTCAGAAATTGTTCCTCCCACTTTGGTGTTTTAGGAACTGCATTTTTACTACTTGTTTTCCATTTGGAATAGTTTGATTGTGCGAGGGTTCATAAATACACATTCTTTGTTTACACCTACACGTCAAGAGAGGAAACAAAGGATTAAAGATCACATGCACTTGCCTGAAATTAAAGTGACCAATAAGTTGTCTTGTCATTAACTAGTATATACGTAGAGAAATTTATGGAAGATCCGTTGTGGAGATTTAATATCTCCCATTACATACTCGTTGCTTCAAATTTATCTTTTTAGCAATTATGCAACAATATCTTTTTAACATTCTCTTTTCAACATAAATATAAGAGCATCCTATAAAAATAAAAATAAAAATAAAAAGGTCGAAAGTACTCCCTCTATAACGATCTTTATTTTCTTTTTACACACGTCAAAACGAATATTTAATATTGTCGTTCCATTTTTGTTGGTTTGGTGGTATTAGTTTGAAAAGATTAAAATAAGTTTCTGTCAAAGTCTTCGGTTCAAAACGTTCTGGTGTCAAGTTTGGTGGGATGGATCCCCCCCAAGTGAGCGACAAGACCCTTTGGATTAGTCGATCATTGGGTTAGATACCATTTTTAAATAAAAAAAATATTGTTGCCGGCCAAAAGGCAGAACTTACGGTATGTCAATGTGTCATACAACCTCAAGTAGCATATGCGCCATATGTATTTGATCTGCTTAATGGTTAGCTTGTTTATAAGCACCATTCGTCACTGGGTGCTTCCCAAGGTTATCCCTGGTAAAAATAATAGTTTGGGAATCAAGTGTAGCATGTGTCAATTATATAGGAATCAGCTAAACCTATTGAGGTCCTACCGATACAATAATCTATTGACTTTGATTGACAACGTGTTCCTAATATTGACTTCAACGCACATCTTGTGGAATATTGGTGACTGAATTATCGCAAAAATTGGGTTGCACGACTGCCAAATCCTTGACTTGATGAAACTCATTTTGGATCACGAGTTTCACAATGTCAGCAAGTTGTTTGGAGAATTGATATGTAATTTTATATATCCCTTGTCAATATGTCGTATAATGATAGACGTTGTCATTGCTACTAGAGCCTCAAGTATTTCAACTGTTCTACTTCATAAACGCTGAATGAGCCATGGAACTTGACACTCCTAACGTTTAGGAACGTTCGTTCAATTGATAATGTCCTGGTTTTTTGGTTGCTGAAGATGATGGTTGTTCCATACTGCTGAGACTCTTTCGAAACCCTATGTGCGTGCACATATGTGATCCTGATACGGGGAATTGAACTTTTGAGTGGTGAATATCATATTGTCCCATTGGACATGCCTAATTTGTTAATTGAAATCGAAATTAGTTAAGGTCAGTTGAGAGATTAATGTTGAGGGAAGAATTTTGTCTCTTATATGTGGGTTCCCTTACTTTCTATAGTAGAACGTTAAGTGCATTTGGTTTTGGGTTTAAGCTAAATTAAGAAATGCACAAATAAAAGAAGAAATGTAAATAGATAAAAATTGTGAAAATAAAATTATTTGATTAATTAGATGTGTCAATTACAATGTAAGAAAAAAGTATTTATAGTGTGTCTGTTGCCTATAAACCAAACGATGTGGCCTAAAATGTTTAACCTCCATTCAACAAATTTTCGTGGGTATTAAGTGATAACTCATTTGTTAGCGGGATCGTGCGCCTCCACGTTTGGCTTCTGACTGCCCTCTTCGACATGATATGTTGACAAGGTCCTTTTGTGAGCATCTCCACTAAAGGTCATGTCTTCTCCCTCATTTTTCGAAGCAGTTATTGGTGCTGAGCGCAAGGATCATGGTTTTGTTGCGTCATTATTTAGTCCAACTATGTTTTGACTCAATTATGAGCCTTTGACGACCCATGTTATGAGTTCGTGACATTGAAAAAGAATCATCTCTCTTACTCGATTTCTCTAGCATTGCCCATCCTTCACTCGACTAACAGACCTCATTGCCTAATTGTTCAATCGCCTGTTTGCTAAATTCAACTTATAGGATAATTGTTTTTAGGCGTAAACAAACATATATAGGTAATTATGTCATCCATATTACTGTAATTGCCGAAGATTATTTGGCAAATTACATAGCTGGTATTTCTTACAATGTAGGATATGAAATGAGCACACCCTCATTCAATTACCACCACATAAAATTCGAGTGGCAAATCAATAGACCTATAGAAAAATGGACTCAAGCTAATGAGCATATTCTCTATTAAAATTAAAAGTGCTTACATGAATATTTATTGTTAAGTTTGTAGGTCTAAATTCACCGCTTTTAAAATTAAAGTTAATAAATGTATTATTCTGTTTTAGTTTGAACCAAAATAAATCTATTACTTTATTTATAATTTTGTTGATGAAATATTTATATGTAAAAATTTTATTGAATTGAGAATCGATAAGAAGAAAGTACACAAGTAATCGTGTAATATGTCATAAATATTTTTTAGACCTTCCACTTTAATGTTAAATGATTTTTTAAACTTTTTCTAAAAAAAATCAAATTAATTCATCGAAATTGACATGAAAGAGAATCAAATATGAAACCTTAAGATAAATACATTCTAAAATCTCAAGCCATCACCATTTCAAAAAAAAAGTCTCAAGCCAACATCACAAAATCAACCTAAGTTGTTTAATTATTCAAACATTTATTAATAAAGTTGGATGAAAAAATCTATCAATTTACCAACATAAATAATCAATTTTTATTTAAAAGAACTAAAATGATTAAACACAAAAATACCATGATCTTGATGAGCACATATAAAAAAAGTAGTAGCAACTCATGGATGACTTTGCTTGTCACATGACAAAAGAAACCTTTTCACAAAAAGAAGGTGACAATCAAGCAGAGTGAGCCATGTAAGGAAATAAAAATGACGGCTATTCTGCTACAGAGAGAGATGATTCATCAGAAAGCAGAAAGAAACAAAGCTTATTTCTAAGTAATCAAATCAGTGACAAGAAAATCCTTAAGAAAGCAGTTTTTTATGCATGGTTTCGAGAGAAGGGTAACGGAGGAGACAACAACCCACATGAATTAATTTAATATCCCTATGTTATTCTGCCACTTTGTGACTGCTAAGTGATTGATCTTTTCTGTGAAAAAAACTGCAAATTTTTATTTCCTTCTGTGACTTGTTGATGACATTGACGACATGAAGTAGCATATCTTGGTTCAATATTTCATTTTAAGACATGATTTTACTTTTCATAGTACAACTCAAATAAACATTGAATACAGAAGTTAGACAACTCTATTTTTTCATTTTAATACTACATGTACTTAAACATGAGTTGTTCATACTGTATTAAAATAATAAATTTAATAATAATAATAATAATATTAATAATGATAACAATAATAAAAGTAACTCATAACTAATTCTTCATTTGTGGTTGAAAAGGAAACGAGGAAAAATTTGAGAGAGAATAAACAAGGGAATTGTTTTATTTGATCTTATTTATTTTTAAATAAATTGAAAAATAAATAGATTACTGTGAGACAATATTCTTTTGTTTTGTTTTGTGGGCAGAAATTAAAATATATATATATAAGAAAAGGAAAAATATAGTTAAAGTAACATTATTCATTATTATTATTTAATCTCTTATTGCATTAAAATTATATAAAAAATAATCTGATTTTTATTTTTCTATTCAACCAACTCAGAAGAAAGTATTTGAAATTCAGCCACTTATTGTACAATTCATTCCTTTCAAAATGAACATTATTTAAGATTTTTACACAGATTAAAAAATACCATAAATCTTTCTTAAAAACTTGATGCGTTTACTAAGTGAATACAATGTGAAATAAAATATTTTGGGAGTTTCTTCAAAAAATAATAATTTGGGATATATCATATATGGCACAATTGAAAAAACAATAAATCTATATTAAAAAGTGAAATTGACATTTATATTTTCAAACAATCTTTTCCATAACATTCAATGTGAAAATAGAAGGAGCATTTCTTTAAAAATAAAATAAAAATATCCACCCATCTATCTATCTATCTATTATTATAAAGTAGGGTTTTGATGACATTCTTAAATTATTTGTTGACAAGTTTATTTAGAAGAAATCCACACCAATGGGTAGATGTGTTTTAAGACACTTGTTTGTTTTAAAAGCTTCCCTTGAATGAGCAGCCTTAAGCCAAGATTTTTGAATGAGCAGCCTTAAACCATATATGTCTTTTGGTTTGGAAGTTGTTTCAGAAATAGGTTCCAACTTCTGAGATTTTAAGGGCAAGAGGTTGCTACACGGCCTCCGTGCGTATTTTGTGCCAAAAACATGAATAATCTAACAAGCATTATTTTTTTTTAATTTGATTTTGTTTGTCAGCTTTGGAATTTGATTTCTATGTTATCAATAGTAATTATTGGTCTGATGTTAATTCGATGTGTTTAGGTGACGATCAAGAAATACCAACATAGGTGACGGTCAAAAATCTAATAAGCTTTTTCTTTTGATTCTAATATAGTTGGAATGTCTTGATCAGTCATGTGATATTTTTGCACGTTGTTCAAAAGAATATCGTCTCAAAAAAAAAGGTAATCAACATTTTTTTTGTCAAATGGAGTAGTACAGTACAAACGACTTTTGTATTTGTAGGAGTTTAATCAACACTTACCAAGTAAACTAATATCCTACATTATTTTTGTCAAAAAAAAAGCCTATATTGTTTGGGCTACCAAAAGCATTATATTTCAAAGTAAATCAGAATTATTAGGAATGAGAATAACAACTTTGTCATAAGTATTGTATTATCATCCATAGTTCAAGAGTTGGCACTATTGAAATACTCCTTCCGGTTCTATTTATAAGAAACATTTGATTTTTTTGATTCATTGCATAAATAATGTATTTGATCTATATTCTACATCAGATACATCAATTACTAAATGAATCTAATAAATCAATTTTTTCTTATAAATAGGACTAGAATGAGTACTAGAAAGAAAAAAAAATAAAAATAAAAACCATGTATACTCAAACCAGGACTTTCACTTTCACAGATTAAATGTCACCTTTTCAATGTATCTCAGCCTTGTTAGCAGTACCTCTACAAGATGCAAAAATGCACGGGCAAACCCTAGGAGTCTAAAACATACATTAATATTTGCCTTATGAAAAAGCTTCACCATCACTCTGCAGCTATGAGTCACGAACTCTTCTGTTTTGGTCGTCACTGGTATGTGCAACGCGTGGTACTATATCACAGTGGAAGTGTCTATCCTTCATTTTAATTTTGTCTCTAATTCAACCAAACACTCAATTAATTTGGTGTGTCCTCTCTTGATATTTTATCAGTGGTTGTTATGCATTGATCATGCGCAGATTTCCATGAAGTGACTCTCTTTAGCCATTATAGACCCTATTGTCAACTAGTATTCTTTTCTTTTTTCTTTTTCAAAAGTTATTTTCATAATGTCAACTTTAAACGAGACATATATAGTTGACATATACTCCCTCATGTTTCAAACATTAAAAAAGATTTTTTTTTTTAAATTTATTGAGTAATTAATGTATCTGGTCTACATTGTAAAGCAGATACATTAATTATTCAATGAATCTAAAAAACAAATATTTTCTTATATTTAAGACCGGAGAGAATACATGTTAAACATTAAATTTTTGCCACTAATGATAAGTATTAATTGAAAAAAATTAATATTAAATTTTTTAAATAATAAATTAACACAATTTTCGATACAAAATTTTTATTAATAGAATCCTTAACATGTGCCCTAAGGACACAAGTTAACATTTCCCTTTATTTTATCATAAAAACACATGTAAAAATGTTAATCTCATATCCTATAAGAGTTTAACCAAATTTTTTTAATTGTTAATCTCTTAAACAATTGCCTACATAATAAAAACTTGACTTAAATGTGTCATTAGTCCTTGCACTTACACCATTTTTTGAGTTTGGTTCCCGCGCTTTTTTTTTGTTTGGTTTTAGTCCTTGCACTTTAGAAAAAATTTGGTTTTGGTCCTTACTGTTAGTTAGCTGTTAAAAAAAAAAGTCAAAATTAACAGAGTGCTACATGGCCCAATCGTTACATGCCATGTGGCACAGCAAAAAGAAATTTTTACAAATTTAATTAAATCAAATAAAACAATTGATTTATAATTTGTTTTGTTATTAGGGTTAAATATGTTTTTAGTCCCTATAAATATACCAATTTTTCGTTTTAATCCCTCTAAAATTTTCCTAACTTGTAATCCCTATAAAATTTTCAATCACTACTTTTAGTCCCTATTTTGAAGTTAATTTTTGTATTTTTTAATGAAATTGTGCATAAATGTGTAGAATATTGCAAAAAAAAAAATCCCAAAAAAATAGAATTGTTTAATAAAATAAAAATTAAATATGAATTTTTAACCATAAAAATTCATATTAAATTCATGTTTGGTTAACAGAATTATAAACTATTCTTCTCTCAATTTCAATCATATCCCCCTTTCTTGTTACAATATAACTAGGTATATAACCCGTGCGCTGCACAGGTTTCATTAGAATTTTTCTAAAATTTATTGAAAATAAACATATTGGTGGCTCTATTGAATCATTTTTAATTTAAAAAGACCATTCAAATATTTTAAACTTTTGTCATCGTTCTAATAAGAGAATTAGTTAAATGTTTCTTTTGACATAAATAATGCATCATTGTCATGTATATAAAAATCAATAAAAGTTTTGTTGAATAGTAAATTACATTACAAATTTCATTTATTCTTTTATTTTTCTTGGTTTAGTTTTTTTATTATATTCTCTTTATTTTAATAATTTTTAAAAAAAATATAGTTAGATATTATCAAAAAAAATAATTAACTTGAGTCAATAAGATTATTTTATTTCACAGTGGTTTGTAAGAATAAGATTACATGTTGAATTTCAACTTCATTTAAAAAATAAATTTCTTTTTATCTAGACCATATAAGTAAAATGTAAAAGTAAATATATCTGATCAACATCCAAACTTTTACAATAAGCAATTTAAACTACTGATTTTGATTTTGTTTCTATCATTCTCATGAGATCCAGCTATATTATTTAAACAACACAACATTAAAAAATGATACATGTATACAAATAAATCCCCTTTGTCCTCTTTGTGAAATGTATACGTGTATCTTTAACTCTTATGAATATAGTGGATGTGAATATAACTTAATTTCTAAACTCTTCGGATTGTTATCTTTTGGTTAAATATAACAACGATTTTCTCTCCATTCATATTGAAACTTCAAGGTACCACCAATAATTTAAATTGAGCAACATCAACAATTGATTAAATAAATTTAAATCAGAGAAATATAAAATGGATAAATAGATAAAAGATATTGAAAATATAAATGTGAAAATATATGTATCAAAGTTCATAACAATTAGCACTACACAATTATAAACAGACTTAAAATTTTAAAAAATAAAATAAAATTTGATCTTTTAAAAAAATATTATATTTTATCCCTACAAAAAAGTTGATATAAAAAAATATGGTAATTTTAAATTAATTGGTGCAAAGATTAGAGTTAAAGATATATACTTACATGAGTTGTCATTTCATTGGCTTCCTTAACATTAGTGATGCAACAAAAGCAAAAATATAAGTCCCCTTTGTCCTCTTCTCATATACTCGAGAAAAAAAAGAAGATATATTCATATCAAAAGATAAAATAAAATAAGTTAAAAGATAAAATAAAATAAGTTAAAAGATAAAAATGTATACAAATAAATATTAAATCATCAATAAGAAAAATTAAAGCGAAGTAAAATATTTGGTAAATAGAGTAACTTGTGTCACTATTGTCTACCACAAAAATCAATAATAATCAAGAAATATGGGAAGAGTAAGTAAGAGAAACAAAAACTATCATACAAAATTTAAGAGTACCATCGAAAAATTATTTAAAAAAAGTGATGATGATCCAAAACTCCATCATTGGGGCCCTTTATTCCTACTCAATTTTTTTTTCTAATTTCGTACGGACACTCCTTTTGTTGGGATAGAGGTTAAGATGAAAAGATCTCAAAGTTTTACCTATATTTATACACACATTGATCATGACTATGAATATGAAAATAACAATTAATAAAAATTATAACTAACTAATTTATTATTAAAATTTTGTATTAATACAATGAGTGGATGAATGGTCATGTTTAAGGAATGAAAGTTAAAGAATATAAATTGTAGTTTGTGATCTTTAAATCATATATCTTTGTAATCAATTTAGATTTTTTTTTAATCTTTTTCCTGTATTTCTGTAGGCTTCCCGAGTAGGAAGGATTCAACAAAATCTGAAAAAGAACCTTTTTTTTCTTTCATTCACGTAAAAAGAAAAAGAAAAAAAAGACAACCGAACAAAGAAAATAAAAAGAAAGGCAAGAAAAGTAGACTAATAAATATTATATCAAATATAAAAAAGTAAGGTTAAAATATTTAGTCAATATATATAATAAAGTAACAAAAACTATAAAGCAAAATTGAAGAGAACCATCCATATATTGGTTGAAGAAAGGGGTGACGATCAAAACAAAATATTATACTACTAAAATTTATAAACACTATGATCTTGGATATGACAATAACAGCAAATAAAATTATAGAGTTAAATGATATATCAATCAAAAACATGGTGGAAACAGTAAGAGACTAAGTGAAATGGTCTAATGTATAGAAATGAGTAGAAAGTTTGGGATAAGTTGAACTTATAAATGGTGAGAGCGAATGAAAAAATCACACTTAAATTTTTTATTTTATTTTTGTAGATTATATTTGGAGAAATGATACATTTAGTGATGATAGTGTAAGAAATTGGGGAAATGGTTTAATAACTTTTAGGTTCGTTAATGTATATCTTTTTTCATTTTGTCTAAAGTAAATTGTTTTTCATTTTTTTTGTTTAGAGTGAGTTCATAACCCATTGTAACTTAATACAATGTATAGTTAAGTGAAAAAAAACGCATACACGCCTTTTGTTTTTTATTACATCTGTTTTGGTTTTTTATTACAACAATGTTCCTTGATCGTTACCTAATGAATAAGAGACGGTGGCAAGTATTTCTATCATGAATGGAGAATATATAATTCATGAAGTTAAATAACGTAGAATAAGATAGGGTGGCAATTTTTTAAAACTTTTTTTGTAGATGACATTTTCTTTAGAATAAAAGAGGGTGGCAAGATTTTAAGCTTTTCCATAGATGATATTTTGTTTTAACAATTTTTTTATAAGGAGACAAATTTTTTATTTTTTTTGACATAGAGGATAAATAATGAATATTAGATTTATTTAATCATTAAAAAAGGTAGATTCCTTTCGAAAGAAGTTATATATATGTGATATCTACTAACATACAACTTGTTTTTTCCACTTAATTTATGTATCTTATCATATTAAATTGACTATTTTGGAAACTTAAATAATAACAATTAGAACTAAATTAATAAAAATCAACTTCACCTATTAAATTAATGAATTTAAATATAATATTTTAAAATAAAACCATTAAATTATATCAATATCATCTATTATATAACCATCGCAATACAAATTTCAAGATTTTTAATTTAATTGATGCAAATATTATGGTTTGAAGAAATATACTTACATGAACTATCATTTTTAAGAGGCTTTTTGAGCATCAATGATGCAATAGAAGAAACAATAGGCTTCTTTAGTCTTCTTCTCCTACATCACATGAAAAATAGTCATATTCATACTAACAAACTTTAAATCGATTATCAAGCCAATGATGAAAAAAAATAGAGAAAAATATTTGACCAATTTATATAATAGATTAACTTCAATATCAATCTTACCACATAAACCAATTAACTGAAAAGACATATGTGAGGAGTAAGAAAGATAAACAAAACTCACAACACAAAATTGAAAAGTACCATCGAAAATTGTTTGGAGAAAATGATGATCAATAGAAATACATTTACTAAAAATATTTTGATTCATGCACAAAGCATATATTTTTACACAATGATCATGGATGAGACAATATATAATATAGCACTTACTGAGAACTATAACTGAAAATTATAATAATTAAAATCTGTCATTAATACTATGTGTGAGGAAGTGATAAGATAGCTTAGGAATATATAAAATGAAGTATAGTTCAAAGGTTAGAGCAAACCATAATGATTATTTTTAAATGCTTTGTATTTATAAAAATAAATCCCCCCTTTTTTTAATGAAGTATCTTAATCCCTAATATCATCATTTAGTTCAAAGGTTTTATTATCTTTCATTTGACTTTTCAAGATCAAGTCTATCACTCATTCATATTAAAAAATGTCACATATATCTACTTGTATGATATGTAAGAGGAACTCATTGTAATTTAATTTTGTCCAATCAATATAATACATAAATCTTAATTGAAGTCATTCATCTTGTTATGTCATTGAATCTTTTTTTTTTTGTGGTTGGTTTCTTTTCTCCTTATTAATTTTTTCTTGTTTCTTCTCTACCAGATCTATAGCGAGGCAATAAAACCTAATTCATGGGCAATCGTTTTCAGCCTGATTTAATGGAAATCACGTACATCTATGTCTTATCTATTACGATTTGTTCTATAGTTCATTTTTGCAATGTCAAGAACAAATCACCTACAACTGTGATTTCTTTGATTAATTATTGGAAAACGGTATGTACCAAAATGAACAAAATTGTGTCTTTAATCTCATTAATTATGAACTTAATCTATAATATCTTTAATTGGTTGCCGGATCCAGTATCAGGTTATACGGTCAAAGGAGCATACCATTCCCTTTTGGCCGATATGACTAGTATGTCGTCTACATCTACAGCGGTTGAGCCTAGTATTTGGAGAAAACATGTTCCGCTGAAGGTATCTGTGTTTGTTTGGCGTCTGTTTTGGGATAGGTTACCTACAAAGGACTATTTATTTCGAAGGAATATCATTCAAGAAGATGCTCGGGGGTGTGTTTCTGGTTGCGGTGTGGCTGAATCGGCAGATCACCTATTTTTACATTGTGATGTGTTTGGGCAAGTTTGGTGTCTTGTTCGTCATTGGTTAGGTGTTTCTTCGGTAAACCTTTTAACAACTTCAGACCATTATCTTCATTTTCGTACTTCTTCAGGTTTTGCTATATCCAGATGCTCTTTTATGAACTTACTTTGATTTGCAAGCATTTGAGTAATTTGGAAGGAAAGGAATGCTAGACTCTTTCGTGCTACAGAAAGTACTATGTATCAACTGTTAGAAAAGATTAAGCTTCTCTCCTTCTCGTGGTTTAAAGCCAATCATGTTTCTTTTTATTATAAATTCTATGATTGGAGCCAGAACCCTTTTCATTGTTTGGGTAATGGTTAGCTGTCATGTTGTCTATCTTACAGTCTGTCGAACATTGATGTAATTATTGTCTATTTCTCTAGCACACCTTGTGCTGGTGGGATAGCTTCGTGGTTATAATATATTCCATTTTGATTTCTTCAAAAATAAAATATACAACCTCATTAATATTTTGCAGTTTATTTTGTATTACTTGATTTTATTTTGCATAGTACTATATATTTTATTTTAATTATCTTAATGTTATCACCATGATATGTTTTAGCGAGTAATTGGTAATATGTTACATGTTTTAGCGAGTAGTTATGTTAGAAAAGAACGATTTATTAGTAGTCATTCTTTACTTTATTTATAAGTACTATGAATATGTGTGTGTGTGTGTGTTTTTTTTTAATTGTCAGTGATAAATAGTTTGTATTATTATAAGTATAAAAAATTCTATCAATTTTGAGGTAATGAGACACGATAATTAAAATGAAAAAAATAATTTTTAAATAGTCAATGTAAGTTATTCTAAACAACACGAGGCTACAGAAAATTAGCATTTCAAATTTTGAAAATAAAATCAGGGGAAATAATTGTTAACAATGTTATTCTCATGGGATCTTGATTACAATACAATTCTTGTGTCAACGTTTATTCAAAAACCTTTAAAAGATGTATATATGTTTGTTGTTATGTGCTTAAAATATGCGTTTATGTAATCACTCGCGTGACATTCTTCAGCCGCAAGAGTGTTCTCAATATGAAGAAGTTGATGCTACAACTTGTTGATGTGTTTGCCTAAATACACGAGGCTAAAAAAACATTGGGGGTGTACGCAGAGATCCTAAGGCAATATATTATTATTTTTTTATGTAGAAGAATAGAGTGCAAAGAAGGCTAGCGTGATAGCTCCATCACCCACTAATCCATACAATTATATTGTTTTAAGCACGCCAATAGAGTACAAAGATGTCATAATGTATTACTAACATTTTTATTATGGTTACACTTCACATACACGACAATCATCTACATTTATTTATATTTTTCATCAAATTATTATTGTTGTCTAAATGTGAGCGTCAACACTAGTATCCTATGTCCATGTTTGTGTTGATACATGGTTGTTATTATGGTGTGCATGCAGGTCAGAAGCAAACGTGTCATCAATACCATTTGGGAAATTGGCACCATGAAGGAAACAAACTCATTCGCAATACGAGACCTCTAAGATATATGTTGGTTGTTAATTTTGTAACTAATTCTTCTCTGTGTTGGTAGTTTTAATAATTACAATATTGTAGGAGGATCAAGAACTACATATCGATTAGTTCATTAGTTGAGGAATCATCGCCATGTTCATCATCATGGAAACACAAACATTATTGCTACTGGTCATGGTGGTGATCATCGTCATTATCCTCATCCAATGATACTTGAAATTGTAATGATAATCATACTTCTTCTTCTTCTACTTCTTCCACTACCGCACCAAGACTTTTTGGATCAACTCTTCCTACTACTCACAATGTTATGGAATACAACAACAACACTTCTCACTTCATTATTGAAGGTGTTATAATTCTCATTTTCATGAAAATACTTTAGACAACAACCTCATTCATGATGATAGAACTCTAAGATATATATATATATATATATATATATATATATATATATATGTGTGTGTGTGTGTGTGTGTGTGTGTGTGTACACACACTGGTTGTTAATTATGCAACTATTTCTTCTTCTATTGGTAGTTTTACTAATCATAATACTTCGGGAAAATCAGGAACCACTGATCAAATAGTTCCTAAGTTAAGGAATCATCACCATGTTCATCAATGTGGAAACACAAATATTATTGTTAGAGCCAGCCATAATGTTGGGCTACACCGTATCAACTTGTGAAATCTATTTTGTTGGATTTCTTTGTAGAACTTGGATGATTTTTTTGTTAATATAATTCTTATTGCCTTGTAATTATGATGGTGCACGAAAATCAGAAAGCTTCAGTTATAAACAAGACAAGCCGAGCCCTGATTTCTCACCATATTTTACCTTGAAACTCTTGTAATCTTGTATTTGTTTTCATTAAAGATTATTTTTTATTTACTTGTTTTATTTAGTTTTATTAGGTATCTAATCACTATGATGATATTATATTTTCTCTTTATCTTGGGATCATGGAAAGTTGTCCCATGGCGAAGTTTCTATAATCTCATTCTTTTATTTTGCTAAGGGAATTCAAAACCTAACCAAACCTTAGTAAGTTTAAGAAAAATATTAGGCAATGACCGAAGGACCTAGAGATAAAGGTATGACCTATAAATATAAAGCTAGAAAAAAAAAGGTTTGAAGCATGAGAATAGCCAAGAAACATTTGAAGAGGAACATGATGAGAATAGAGATCTATGTTGGAGTGGAACTTCTTTTGTTGCTAGCATTCTGCTCCTATCTAAAGTGATGCTAGGCTGTTTCACGCAGGTGCACTTTGCTCGGCCACATGATGAACATGTTTTAAGCTAACTGCATGTCGAGCGCTTAAGCGGAGCTTGTGGTCACTCGTTCCTCGCTTGTTCCAATCCTAGTAAAGAGCTTCAGATCCGATTCTACACTACATACGATATTCCATTCCGCCACTTCAAATGGGCGCTTCGCCCTTTCTTTTTTTTATTATAAAAAACGGGGCCTTACTTATTCAGTTCAGGGAGGGAGGAAGCCAAAAGGGAAGGTACACACTTACCTTTACTCCATAGGCCTTCTCATCGGTTGCAGGGTTTGGTGACCCAAAATTGACTTGGCTTCGCCAAAAGGCCTCATCTCTAGAAGCCCGGCTCGCGAGGTGTCCCTCTCGCAGTAGGGTTCGGTTCCAAACCTCGCCTCGCTCTTGTGACATGCTATGTTTCCCCTCTTCATTCCCAAGTAAAGGGTGAGTTCCATGCGTCAGTTTGTGGATCGCGGTCTCACACTCTATTTGGCAAAGCAAGGGGAGATAGATATGGATCCACTAGTTACCACTTTAACGCTTTTTCAAATTGAGCAAGAAATCGTGAATGCAGAGAACGAAAAGCTTCTGCAGGAGCAAACCCTGGCTGCCTTCTGGGAGCACATGCCTCCTGTCGCAAAGCGGATACAAGAGCTCCGGGGCAACATTTGTTCTCTAAAATCAAGGAGGAGGGCTCTCATCCGAGAGCGCGAATTGCTGCTTATCAGGTAAAATATTTGATACTTTAGAGATTACTTTATGCTTAGGTAGTGAATATCCATGGCTTAACAAAGGAATAAGATTTGGAACATTCACTGCAGTGATGAAATCCAAATTTAAAATTCGAGGAAGGTATTTGTAGATAAGTGTTCAATTTGAGGGGAGGTATTTGCCTATTTATATAATCAAACAAATTTTATACTAAAAAAATAAGCAAAGAAAAAATACAATTACCACTTGTGACGTGGCATAACCTTCAATCCGCATGAAGGTGCCACATGTACAGTTAACTGCAACATCATAAGGTGTAACGACTGAAATATACGGAGGGGGTAATTGACTATCATTTGACAATTTCAGGTGGTTTTTTTTTTTTATGTTTTGCAAAATTCAGGGGGAGTTTTGATGAAAGTTACAATTTTGGGAGTAATTGACTATTTACTCTCTAAAAAAAGTTTAAAATCGTAAGTTTGTTTGAAAACTTGTAATTTTATATTAAATATTTAATTTTTGAATACATAATTGTTGTGTTCGATGAAAAAATATTATTTTTAATTGTTTTAACATGTGCGATATTATGAATTTGGATTCTCACATTTCCTTTATTTTCTTCTTCATCCTACTTCACCAAGAGAGAGAAAAAAAAAGATCAAGAGATAGATAAAAAGAAAATGAAGAAGGAAAGAAAATGATGAAAAGAAGAGAATTCAAATACACAATATTGCATACGTTCGAGTTTTACAAATACACAAAAATATAATTACACGTGATTTATAGAAGCGTGATGCTAACTACTGCTTTAGGAGACTGGTAAAGAAAAACAAAAGTAGAAAATTTATATCGAAAAACAATATTTTTTATAGTTTTAAAAGTTTAACTACAAAAGTTTACTTTTTTTTTAATTTTACAATAAAAAGAGTATTCTTTACACTTTTAAACATTTAAATGTATTTTTCGAAAAAAGTTTAATGTAATCTCTTTATTAATCTCTTTAACAGGTGGTTCCAACGAGACCCTAATAAACAATTTTCTTTCTTGAAAATATCCAACCTGATAGAAATACCCTTTATCGGAAGGCAAATTCTATGGTACACCCAAAAATTTGGGTGTATTGGTACACCAAATCAATAAATTAATAGTTAAATGTGTTATTTTTTGAAGAGAAAAATTGTTTTATGTCACCTATAATTATAATAATTAAATCTTATTTACCAAAAACGTCGAAGAAATAAAATTTAATTTTTCTGAATTTTTGGTATTCATAGTAGAGAATTTTGATTATTTTTTACAATAAAATGTAAAAAAAATTAGTATGATTTTTATAAACATTAAAATGATGTTTTTTTTCTAATGAAATGACATTTTCTAAAATATAAATATCAACAAATAGCTCTTTATTCCATAAAAATAATAATTAATTTAAAAATTTTTGAAGTAGGAGTACCGGTACACATTAATTTGCGGGTGTACCTTAGAAGTTCCCTTATGGGAATGAATCAAGAAATTTGACTTCTAACCTAAAAAAGAAGTAGATGAATGCATTGTGCAATTAAAGGTTCCCACGTGTCACTCTATGACAACGACAATTGGGCGCGTTGATGACGCGTAGTAAGAATGCTTAACGCGGTATTTGGTTCTGATCCTTTCTCTCTTTTTGTCTCCACTCAATTTACGCTACGCCACTATACTATATATATTTACACGATCCCTCTTTCTCTCTTCTTCCATTCCAATTTCCAATTTCTCTATTTCTTTCTCTTATTCAAAGGTTAGTTCCCTATTGTTTTTTACTCATCATCATCAATTTCATAGCTTCTTTATTTCCATAGATCATATCATTTTTAGTTTTTCTCTGAGTGTCTGACACATCTGATTAAAAGTGTGTCTGACATCCAACACCAACACGACTAATTGTATTCATTTAGATCATCGTGTCTGATGTCTGACACTTCTGATTGAAGGTGTGTCTGATATCCGTGTCTGATATCCAACACGACAGTGACACATCTAATTGTGTTTAGTCAACATTGATTTGTAATTATGATCTGATTAGGGATTCAATATTTCCATGTTTGTGGTTCTTTGTTTGTATGATCTGATTCTGTTGTAACAATTTGTTGTTGTTGAATCATCAGGTGTTTTATTGTCTGGTTTAAAAGATGGGTGGTGGTAAGGACAAACATGACGAATCTTCTGACAAAGGGGTGTTTTCACATCTTGCTCAAGGTATAGCTGGTGCTGCTGCACATGGTGGACATGGAGGTCATGGTTACCCACCTGGTGCATACCCTCCACAGCAAGGGTACCCTCCACAACAAGGTTATCCACCTGCTGGGTATCCTCCACAACAAGGTTATCCTCCTAGTGGATACCCTCCTCAACAAGGGTACCCACCTGCTGGTTATCCTGGTGCACATGCTGGTCAACATGCTGGTATGTTTCATTTCAAATTGATTTTCAGTTGTTATGTTATGCCTTATAGTTACTAACTATTAATTTATTACAATCTATGAAACACTCACACCCGTGCATTGGACACTGGACATTGACACCGATAATAATTTGAAAAATGGAAGTTATTAAATGTAAGCACGTGTGTCGGTGTCAGGTGTCAAATACACCTATAATTTGAAGTGTGGGTGTTATTGAGATTACAATTATTTGAAAATCTGTATAATTGAATCCTGATCTTTGTTGTAGTTGTAAAATTTGTGCATATAAATTAACTATACTGAAATAACAATGTCTTTTAAAACTGCATAATCCACCATACTAAACTAGCCATGAAACCACAATTCACATACAATGACACTCACATACTAATTGTGGGAGTTAATGGTAAAAAAAATTATTGAATTTGTTAGGAATAGGATAAATGAAGAGTATCCAACAGAAAAGATCCTTATTTTGTTAAGGTTTTTAGTGAAATTGTGGTGTCAAGTCCTCAATATTGGTTTGTTGCTCGTTCCACTAGTGCAGGTCACTTGATTTTGTGAATGTCTAGAAACTATCAGAGTCGATGGTTTGAATATTTGGAGACATAGCCCATTACTCTGATAGGTAGCTGGTGACTTGAGTATTTTGTTTAAAATAAGTATGCAATATGGAGACTCAAACTTAGGCTTAAAAGAAACACTCAATGTGGAGACTCCAACTTTGAGGGCTCTTGTTCATTGGCTTGAAATAGACTAAATGAAAACGATAGAAGAGAATAGACTCATCCAATGTGTTGATTTGTCGTTGTGATTTGTGGTTTATTGCTTGTCTCATTGGTGGATTTTAGGCTCCCTTGGAACTCTCAACAACTGATTATATTGCTAAAAAAGATTTCATAAACTGAGACTTACTGAATTTGATGGTGGTAATTAGATTTGTCGATGTCTTCTGGTGACGGTTTTGCACTCTTGAAGTATTTCAAATTTACCTGATCTTTGAAGCACTTTTTTCTTAATTAATTGATGAACTGTTTGAAACTCTTTTGCTGTCTATGATTTACCCCAAAATCCTTTGAACCTGCTAAGTTTTCTACTGTTGTTATCACCAGGGTCTCATGGACATGGTGGTATGGGAGCAATGCTTGCTGGGGGTGCAGCTGCTGCTGCCGCTGCTTATGGCGCTCACCATGTCTCCCATGGCGCTCACGGTGCTCACGGCCATTATCCACAGGGCGGCTATGCACATGGTGGCAGTCACATGGGTCACATGGGCCACGGAAAATTCAAGCAGCATGGCAAGTTCAAGGGGGGAAAACATGGCAAGTTCAAGCATGGAAAGTTTGGCAAACATGGTGGAGGCAAGCACGGGTTCAAGAAGTGGAAGTAAATAATGTATATGCAATTATGACTCTTGAGTACAGCTTCTTAATGCTTGCTACTTTATAAATAAACCATACTATGATGTATGTTCATCATATTAGGTCCCTTGTTTTTGTTTTTGTTTTTCTATTTCAATGCACTGGATCCTTTGAGCAAGTCTTGAGGTATTGGCTTACTGCTGACCGAAGTACTGACAAATTGATGTGTAATGGCCTTAATGTGTTTTGATCCTCATTGCATGTTTCACTGAACTCATTTGACTGTTTTTTTATAGTTTTCTCAATCTGAACTTAAGTCTGTTAATGAAAAGTGAAAACCTATATGTGGTCATGTAAAACTTCTTGGCGGTTTTTATTCGAAAAGATATGCTTGATGAAAAGCATCTCATGTTCATACGATACAGTATTTTGTCATGTCTTTGAAAAACATTTTATGTTTTCTTGTCTTTTTAATATGGCTACTTTCGACTCTTAAAGCACCAATGGGGAACTCAACAAATCATTATTTTGTGGGTCCTACCGTTGTCACATCATCTTGAAGTAATTCACTATTTTTTATTTAATGGTGAACTTTAAAGAACTAAAAATAATATTCAATTCATATTTGATTTTATTACAACTAAAAATAAAAATTTAATATTTTAAAATAATGATAATTCACCTCGCGAACTGACTTGGGTTACGGGTGTAGTTTTGGGTGTATTGACCGCATCCTTTAATATTAATATATTCAAAAAATTTAAAATAAAATTGAACTTAATTATGAGTTTTCTGAAAACCATAAAAAAAAAGTTATTTCTCCCTAAAAAAAAGAAGTTATTTCTAAAATGAAAACGACATTCATAGTATGGTAGATTTTTTTTAAATCTTGTTATGCGCCTATCACTAATGTTGTACATAATGATAAATTCATTATGTGGAACAATGGTTACCACTATTCTTGCGTCATCTTCAATATTGATGGAAGTTGTATGGGCTATCCTCGATGAGAGCTGCCTATGGTGGAGTAATTCGAAATTATGCAGTTTTTATTTGTCAGGATTTTCTGGTTATATTCATGACTCTGACATCTTGTATGTTGAGCTTTACGCTATCTATCATGATCTTATTTTGGCTAAAAACTTGAATATAACTGAGTTAGTTTGCTACTCTGACTCTTTGTTTTGTCTCAACCATCTCAAAGGCCCCACTATAAGGTTTCATATTTATGCAACTTTATTCAAGATGCGAAAGATTTGATTGAGGAATATATTGTCATTATCTGCCACACCCTTAGAGAGAGAAATCAATGTGCATATTTTTTTGGCTAAGCTTGAAGCCTATTCGGATAATGAGTTATTTCTCCATGCCCCCCTCCGGAAGCTCTTCTGCCTCTCCTTAAGATAGACGCATCTGAAACTTGTTATTCTAGAGACTAGTCTCTAATGTCTCTTGTTCTTTGCTTTTTTCCTTTTTTTTTATTAGCTTTGTAAGAAAAAATAAAAAACGACATACACAGATTTTTTTTGAAAGAAATACAAAGATTTCTGGAAATCATAAACATATTGGAAACATATATTGTTGTTTTCCAAAATCAAGTTTCGAATTGGATATATTAGTTATAGTTTGTTCAAAAAACCCATACCTGAAATGCTATAAATTGATGAAATCATGCTAAACTAAAAAATGTTGAAAGTAAGGATATAAATTGTAGGTGTAAAAAGTTAAATGACAAAATAGAATTATGATTAATTTGCAGGAGTGAAGGTAAGTACGGAGGCATAAGGTAAAATTTTTCTCTTTTTATTGACGGATTGTGTAATTTATTTCACAACCCATTAGTGATATTTAAAAGTTTATTTTCTCATATAAAAAGTGAATCAGGTTAATCCATATACTAACGAATAAAAGATTTTTTAATGAATATTTCACTATTTATATTATACCCTTCACTTAAACTATTCTAAATACCATTTTATCTTTAGTATAGTATTATATCTACATAGGAAAATTATAACCAAATATATGGATATCCCAGTATCAAATACAAACAGAGGCAAATAATTAACATCTTCAGCAGGCTTGCCCGAGTGGTCTAAGGGGGTAGACTTAAGACCTACTGCACTGAGTGCGCGTGGGTTCAAACCCCACAGCCTGCATAATACTTTTTTTCTTTCTTTTCCGTTTTATCTTTAAGAGGTAATGCAGCATTGAATATAATCATGGTATAAAATTAAATTCACTGCACCTTTGTATGATAGGTGCTAATTAGAATTGGATTACCAAACTCTTTATAATAGTACTAATGTTTGACCAACTAAAATTTCATTAACTTCTTACTCCATTTGTGAACAACTTTCTATTGAAGGCTATATTTGCTTCACAGCTCATTATGTTAATTTTTTATTTATTTTTTTATATGAAAAACTCATTATGTTGAATGTAATTTGAAGAGTAGAATTCTTAAATATTGTCACATGCCTTCTTCCACTTACATTAGATCTGAGTTGTCTAAGATACTTGAATTTTGTAACTGACCAGGGAATAAAAAAGAAGACTTTATTCATCTCACATTAAATATTGCTTGAGCCAGTGATGTTATGCAAGAACGTTTAAAAAGTCAGCTTGTATTGCAAAAGTGGTTATTAATTTATTATGTGATGGAGAGTTTTTTCATGTGCGTTGTTTTGTCCTCATTTTAGATCTATGTGAGGGGTTTAGAGGGTAAGAATGAATTTTTTTGAGGAATGTATTGATCACATTGGTGATATTGAAACTTCAGCTTGATTTAATGTGCACATATCGACGAGTATTTGCCAGTCTTGATGTTCAAGTTGATAATTATAAGAATGGAAAAGAAGAGAGTAAATACGAGTCCATTCAATTCAAGCATCAAATAAGTTGAGTTCCATCTTGTATGATACTTAAAGTCAAGCTAGCTTCAATTTCACCAATCTGTTCAATGCACTTCTTAAATTTAAATAAATAATATCTAGAGACAAACAAATACCAACAACATAACTAATAGCACATACCAATGGAAAATAAAAAAGTAAATATTCCTTTTTCTGTTCGAGTAAAATGTGAAAGAGAGGAATGATACAAATGAATTTGAATGTTTCCAGTATTGTAATTTCTGGTGATGCAATGTAAGGCCAAATGCACCCTCAGAAATTTGTAGGCTCCCATTTCTCTAGCTTGCAATATTGGTAAACTTGATACAGACAAAAAACTTTCTTATTGCTACACAAGAATCAATTGTCTAATCTCTATAAATAATATTTTACATCCTCAATATGGATACTGATTCTTCTCTTCTGTGAGTATACAACCTTGGTCTTGACAATTAGGTTCAAACCAAACCAAACCACCTTTGGATTTATCTCTTCGTTCTCCAATTCATTGTAGTATTTTAACATTACATAAACAGAATTTTGATCTCATAAAGGTGGATGATCTTCCTCGGGAGATTGAGGAGGAATTGCTTTCCATCCAGGTTTCTCATCCCAGTACATGTCGTAATATATGTGGCCAATAGGTGTATCCGGCATACAGCACCAGATGCCGACATACCGCTTCACGCGATTTCTGAATCTATCTTCCCTTTCCTTTAAAATATAAAATACAATGCATATGCACATGATAAGTAAACAATAATTGCATTTAATATTTGGTGCTAACTCAAAATGTAAAACTTTGAATAGAGGAAAGCAAAATGGCCTTACCTTGTTAGCGAAACCAGTGAAAGCATCTTCCACTGAAGAGAGCTTAATGACTTTTACATCCTTGAATGATGAAAATACTTTCATAAACTGTAACAGAAAGGAGAACAGTTATGTTAAATTAAAGAACACTAAATTTAGTGTGTTTCTAACCAGTTCTTTACTGAACGACAATAAATTGATGTGGTAAAACAAAAAAGACCAAGCACACACAAAGATAATCGTATCAATGTAGTTTATAGATTTAAAAAACTTTGACCAGAAATAAGAATTAATATAGTCTTAGATATATAAGCTTGAAAAGAATATCGAATACCATTTCTTCATTGCTATGTTTTGGAAATTTAAGTACTCCTCCAACCGTGGAATTATATGATCCATCACAACCTTGAGTTCCTTCTTTACAGAGCTGAACATCAAGCCATGACTTTTTCACCTGAACTCAAAAACCAAGGCAAAAAAGTTTAAACCAGGTAAATAAATTAAGAAACAATGAATCCTGTTCAAAGAAACAAGAAATGTGACATTTATTCACCTCCGGCGGCAGAGAGGGATTATCAAGCATTGAATACTCTCTAATACCTATTTCAGGGCCAAATTCTTCTTCTGGTAGTTTTTTCAACATAACATTTACCTGCAACATAGTGCATTTCCACAGCAACATAAGGAAGTGACTGATAAAAAGACGGGGAAGAGAATACATTCACCCCATGTATATTAAATTAAGTCTACACTCTTGAACCTCATGAATCCACCTAATCATCTCTCGTTATCAAGAAACCTGTCATCTTCATGTTATGATACATACTTATAGTTTCCATATTAAATCAGATTAATATTAACATCTCCTTAATCAACTACTCAATCAAATGATATTTTTTTTCTTTCCTTTATTTCTTCAGTTAATATGTTCTCCACTTAAACATTCAAGTATAATATAATATTTGTAAATAACCATTTAAATATGAATATTTAAAAATTTATATTCAGTTTAAATTTTTATGACAAATTAAATATGTTTTTGTTATAAATTACATTTGGTTCAAAACAATTAAATTGGAGTTTTTGTATTTGATTAAATTTACCGTGAATTGCGTACTTGCTAGATAAATATTAAATATTGTAACCGAAATTAAAGAAAACATAAAATTCTACAACCATAGAAAGATAAAAATAAAAAGTATAATTTTTCTTTAATTAATTTCAAGTACACTATTGAGGTAACAACAAGTGTAGACATGAACTAAATACCTAAAGTAGTTTTACGAGATTTTATCGAAAGACACACATATAATAATTAGAAGTGGTAGGTAGCATGATAGATACAAATATAGACAGACACACAGACACACACAAGTATTATAGATAAATCTCTTCATTTTGATCACATTCTTTTGTACTACTGAAAAGATAAGGGGTGTAAATCAAGTCTATAAAGTGACCACATATTCCACTCCCAAACGAAGCTATCTAGTTTTATTATCACCACAAACTGAGATTAAATTACAATTTTATTGTTCAATCATTCTTATATAGTTATTCCTCACTAATTACATAGCTATTTAATCATTTTGAAGGTACTTTCTGAAAATTAAGAGATGTTTTCAAATACTGAAAATAACATGATAAATCATTTCCAAAAATTACAAAAAGTGTCATCGAAATACTTATTTGGTTTTAACTTCTCATTAACTCAGTTCTACACAATGTTTACTTGACATGCAGACCACCAAAACACGTAAAAACCCCATGAAACTTCAATAAAAATTTGTAATGGATTTTTTTATTATCAATTGTTCCAACTCCCTATTCCCTAAAAGTATCAAGACCATTGCGTAATTTGCCAGATGATCCAAGTGATAAAGAGAAGTGAAAATAATAAGAAACCATTTAAATAGGGAATACCTCAAATACATGGTCCAAAGGACAGAGAAAAGGTTGTCTAGTCATAGACCCCTCCAAAATACCAGGATGGGGATACCACATCCTATCCAGCCTGCACCATAGAGGAGGCACGACCTGAACATGCCCAAAGAACTTGCATAAAGATAAAACAATATAGAATATATACATTCTTTTGGTTTAGATTAAACAAACTATGTAATTGCAGTAAACATTGCACAGTAAATTAAAGGTACTAGCAATTCTTAAGTCTAACCGAAAGTGTTCTAGTAGTCTTTTGAACATATTTAATCAGTGAAACCAAAGTTGAAATGAAATAAATTCAAGTCCGTGTTTGTTCATAGTTTTTACAGGTTTATCACGTAACATGATTCACAAGAAACATTAATTAGGACTGGATACTGGCCACGACTGAGTAAGAGTTTTGATGATGAGACACTTCTATTCAAAATTCAATAAAATAAAATGTACGATCGCAGAAATCAGTTCTTACCAGTGTTCTGTTCAGAAGGGAGGCAATCGCAAGTGCTGTCCTAATCTGTTTAATCTGAAGAGGAAAATAATCACGTGCAACTAATATTACAAAAACGCAACAACAAAATTCCATCAAATACAGACATGAATAGGATCAGGTCGATACGTATATACTTGGTGATTTATAAGAGTAAAATGTGATTCAATATTGTGCTCCCCGCTTAGCAACAAGCTTTTTGGAATAGATGGCTTAAATGATAACAGACCCCCTGCAAAAGTTCCTCCAAAAGTTAAGGTATTGTAATTTCATGCTACAGAGGTGAATAATCAACCACAAGAAGACACTGTTACCAATCTGTTTACATATCCGATTTTGCAATTATAATAGTATAATTCAAAATTTAATGTGGACAAAGTAGGAACCAAACAAACAAGTACTGATAAACAGAGAAATCAGTTTATTTGCACACGTGCATTAAAAAAAATAAAGTGAATGATCTGCACACTCAAATTTATGAAGAAACGGGACTAGTTACCAGGAGGATTATAGTATTCCGGTGGATCAAGGAATTGCATGGCTTCTCGTAGTCGGTGGCGCTTTCCTTCTGTGCCTCCATATTGAAATGTCGTGTGTACTGCATAGGGCTCCAACCTTAGTTGCTGGTACATAGCCTGCAATCATAATATACACATTTTTGTATGTCAAACAGATACATAAATCATTCCTCTAGTCCATTCAAGATCCCTCCGGACAGTTAATTGCATAAAAGAAAACAAATGCATATCACATAAAAATAAAATGAAAATATTTCAAACAGTTGAAAATTGTTAATTGAAAAGTCCCTACCTGGACAAAATATGTATGTCCACTACAGAAGATACTAGCAGGCAAAATTCCTAGCTTCAGTTTTCCATCAAAAGTATAAACAAGTCCACCATCATCATCAACGGATGGTCCTAGCTGACGGTGAAGAATTTCATTAAATCCATTCTGATCCCATATCTTGTCATCAGCTAGAAGCATTTCTTTCCATTGCTTAGCCAAAATCTTGGCAGACTCTGTAGGTCTCCAATGGAAAATTCCGATGTTGTAGGCACCACTAACTATTCAAGGTGATAGACAATTTCATCAATAAACAGCTTAAAGAAACAACTAAACAAATAAACAATATTCACAATAAAATGAGATGAAAAGAAGTAACAGGTAAGAGCAATGAATTGGTTACTGAGATCTGAAAATAATATCACCAAGCAGAGAAAACTTTTACCAGATTAAGAGCAAAAGGTTGCATGCTGAAAATTGATTTGCTTATGAATGGTTTTTTATCCAACTCTCCTACACAAACAAAAGCCCTTTGGGCTTCATGTGCAAACAAGGCACAGGCCTGCCTTAATGATAAAATTTAACATCCATTTGGAGGAATGGGGGCAGCAAGGATATAGTTCTACCACATGGGGTCATAGAAGCTACAGTACCTTGCGATGAATCAAGTATTCCAAAATCTCAAGTTGTTGAGTGAAAGTACATTAGTGGTTCTACAACTATAGTTTCTAATCTAAAGCAAGCCAAATGGGTAAGAAAAAGTCTAAACTGATGCCTTGGAACTATTATTGGACAAAAAAGATGACTATTTTCAAAGAAGCAGCATTTTCATGTCCAAGGATGTCATTTGACTAATATTGAAAGTTTTTTTCTATATAACTCATCATCTATACGGTACGTGTGGAAATTAAATATGCTACAAGAATTGATATACGCACAGTAAAAACTGATAACAGTAAGTTCTCATTATAGTATAATATTCACCTTCTTGCCAAATTTCCAAACTGTCATCAACAACTGTTGGAACTACTTGATCACTTGAAGTTAAAATATCAGCTCCTGGATAACGAGCAAGATATGGAAGTGGATTCTGTTTAACAATTTCATAATTGAAAACATGTATTAGGAATGGTGGCATATTATTGGCTTGAGGACATCTGAAAATACAATTGTGATAACTTCGTACAGCAAGAAAATGAAACATCCTAGTCACTATGAGTTTTACTGATACTTTTGACCAACATTAATCAAAATCTAAGCAAGCATTGAGCCACACTTCTAACTAAAACAGATTAACTTAAGGAAACATCATAGCATGTATGTAAAATTGAAGGTCACCTTCAACCAAACCATGTCGGTATCACACATCAATACTTCAAAACCAAAAGGCAGTATTGAGTCTAACAGAATAACTTTTTCTCTCCCCATTTTATGAAATGTTGGAGTCCCCCAGCCAACATCTACAGTGCTCATATGGCTGCCCATGTCAAAAACTGGTACACCTTTCCAATATAGTGCCTCCAATAATTTGGTGTCCATTGCACCTAATAGTTAAGTTTCAAACACATATTACAAAGTTTAGTTAATGGTACAAACACTGGATATGCATTTCCATATACGCATCACTGCAAATCCAAAAACAATACAACACAGAACTGGATAGAAATTATTTCACGACACATACCAACAAGAAAATTAGAAACTTCCAGATCTGTCAATTTCTTGACCCAAGTCAGGATAAAATCCATGAATGCATAGTTACCAAAGGTCACTATTACAACATTATCTTTCACCCTTTGCTGAACTAGTTCTTTGGTCAGTCGGAAATCCTTCAAAGGCGGCATTCTTTTATTCGAGGGTGGAATTTCCCAAACAGAATTTGGCCAGACATTCTCTTTCACTGGTGAAGGAGTGGACACAGTAGGCGCCTTTTCTGACTGAGAAATGTTGAGTGTATGATCTATATGGCGAGGATCCTCAGCTGAAAACACATTTTGAATGAAGGTTTTGAATCCAACTCACAATTATGGAAGAAAGCCATAGATTAAAGAACATAAAACAAGTAAGCACAACCACTATAATATAGTAGCTGTGTCATGCATCCATATCAAACAGATCATAGACATTTCAAATATTCCTAGTTGTATCTTACAATATATTTTTCAGAAAGGTTTTCATACCCTATATTTCATGGACATTTCAAATATTCCTAACTGCATCTTACAATTTAACTTCTATTTATTAAACTATTTTACCAATCCAGATGAAATTATTGCAACAAAAGTGCCTTGCATAGATACCAATCTTATTGTTAAATGCTAACAATCTTATTGTCGCAAACTATCCAGCAACTTTGCCAATGACTGATCTCGGTCTAAGAATCTGGTTGATCACCTTTAACGAGGTTTCCCCTTTCAACCAGTGTTGTCAATTGCAGATAGAAGATTGTTAAAATTATGTTATACAATAGTGCTATAGTGCCACTATAGCTGCTATTTGACAACATTTTGTACTAAATAGTGTATCGCAAAACAATAGTGGTTTGTCCAAATTCCGCTACGCTATAGCGTCGCTAAACGCTATAGACAAGGCTCAAACCCAGAACCTTGCTCAAGAGATCCAAATTTAGTTCCACTCGGAACCTTGCCAGAGTTTACAACAACAAGAACCAAACCTTATCCCACTAAGTGGGGTCGAATACATGGATCAAATTACGTCATAATGTTCTATCATACACCATACCGGGATCCAACTCATTAATCTCTAAATCTTTCCTAATAGTTTGTCCTATAGTTTTTCTAAGTCTTCATCTACCTCTTGTGATCCGACTATCCTCCATCTGATCCACTGTCCTTACTACAAAATCTACAAGTCTTCTCTCTAAATGCCCAAACCACCTAAACCTATTTTCCACCATATTTTCAACTATAGGTGTTACCCCACCTCTCTCTCTAATGTTGTCATTTGTAATCATATCTCGTCTAGTCTTACCACACATCCAACACAACATCTTCATCTCCGCAACTTACTTTATTTTCGTGTTAGTTCTTAAATCTCAAAAAAAATAATGCAAAAAATAATAATCTCACTTTCCTTTTCTAACAAGAATTGAATTATAAATACCACAGCAAAAGACTATTAAGTACATCATCTACAATTTAACTAATTCTCCACATTCCATAGCTCAAATTCAATTACATTTACATTAATTAATTAATTAATCCCACCACTATAACATAAAAAAATAAACATCTAAACAGAGTGAAAGTTGAGAGACGTACTGGAGATGGAAGAAGAGAGCCATGCAGAAGATTGAGAAGCAGGAGTGTTACTGGAATAAATAGCAGAAAAAACATAGAAAGATGAAACAACAATTCCAATGATAACAACAGTGTAGATCGTGAGGAATAATGGTTTTGATTGTGTCACTTCTTCACAACCATTTCTCCAAGCCATTTTTGTGTTTCACAATAAACGATGTATTGATATCATTGTAATCTTTGTCGTTTGAAGTTAGGAAACGTAATTGATTTGAGAATGAGATTGGTATTACGAGGAAGATGTTGTGAAAGTGTTACTGTTGTTATGTTCTGGTCAACTTGTCTGCTTTCTCAACATGGACATTATTATTATTTGCATTATTGTCATTTATTCATATCTACCAACAAAAACTATAAATTAATAACATTTATCTTTATATATTAATACAAAAAATTAGTTAAAGTAAATTAGGTAAATAATGTATTTGGTCAAAATGTAACATTCTGTTTTAAAGATTTTATTAATCAATACCAGCAAAACTTTTTCAACAACTCTATAATTGGATTTGGATCTGTGCGTTTGTTTTATATTCCAGTACTGTAGTATATCGTTGATGGAAGGTTTTGAATTATTTCAAAACAAAATAAAATAAAGGGTTTTGAATTGTCATATAAAAAAAATGGTAAATTATTCAATTCGTCCAAAGAAAAAGGTAAATTTTTTGCAATGTGGTCAAAATATGTCGCGGAAGGACATTGAGGTTATCTACTTACGAACAAGCCTATTCTCTTTCTATTTTAGACGTTCAACAAATTTATGACCTCTAAAGGCTTAGTCGTCTCATGTTCATATTCTTCTTCCCAACTCTAAGGCTCCAATCATCACCAATTAACAAATAACTTCTAAATCGAAATAGAAAATCATATTTCACTTATGCTAAGATTTTACGCTTTGAGGACTTCTTATACTTGATATAGGAGCCTCCTCTTTCACATCTCAACATAACAATTTTATTTTTTGCAATTTCGTCCCTTCTTTGATTTTGATATTTTTTTCTTCTAACTACCCTAGTTATGAAAATAATTATCCAATCTACCATACACAGGGATGGAACTAGGTATTATGGTTTAGGGGCAGCCGTCACCCTTAAAGATCAAACTAGTATGATATGTATAATTGAAGTTACATAATCGCCCACTATCCCTTTAGATTGAGATATATACGATCTTTTTGTATACACTCTTTTTTTTTTAGGGACTTTTTTGTATACACTCTTGTTGATTATATATATTAGAAAATGCAAGACCCTTTAACTAATGCATCATTACTCGTTGTAATGCAATACGCTTCTTCCGGTCCAAAATGTAAGAAAAAAACTCATTTTCTTTGTCCCAAAATGTAAGTAAAAAAGATAAACTTTTATCCTATTTAATCTTGTTTTTTTTAAAAAAACAAACATATTTTCCAAGATTTTTTTTTGTTTATTCTCATGAAATTAAATGCAAATTACGTTCAATTTTTTTCTCTCTCTCATTTTCTGCATAACCAATTATCAATGAAAATTGTTTTTACATCTTCCTATAAAAATTATCCTAAAGAAAGCACAAAATACTATACCTCGAATTCTTATATTTTATCCTAAAAAAAAAAGAAGCGAAAAAAAATAGGACGATATCATCTCAGTTGGAGTACTAGTTTTCTTAATAGACGTGATTTGATCTTTTTTTCCTTACAGTTTGGAACATAGGGAGTATGTCATTGTTTTTTTTAATTGTTTTTAGTTTTCACTCAATTTTTTTTTTGGACAAAAATAAAACGATATTCATTCATTCAAATCGATATAGTACATCAGATACAAACTTCGCTAAGAACGTAAAGGGTGAACCTGCGAACAAACTCACAACACCCAAGTTAATAGCACAAAATGGCAAAATGCCTACAAATAACATGATAAAACCAAAGTCACCGAAATTCACATGCTTCCGGATCTTCAACGTTGACGCCTAAATCATTGGTTGAATTTGTAATTGACTGATGCCGATCTTTCAATAGAAAATAAACGGACACCGCGATAAGACGCGAAATCAAACGTCGCACAAGACGACGAACAACACAACGCCGCACTTAGACGACAGAATCACAAAAAAACACAATAGAAAAAACTTGATATATGTGAAAATCACTTATTTAGATTGAAAGAAAAGGGAAAAAAGATGTCGAGGGGTGATTCTAGGTCAAAAAATGACCTAAAACCACCCCTCCTCGATGAACGAAGGAGAAAAAAAGTTTAAAGAGAAGTTGGAGTTTCTCTCACTAAAAAACACTCATTCTTAATCTAAAATGGCAGCATTTATTGTATCAAAATAAATCGCTGTATCTAGAATGTCCTATCCTCTAGCCATAAGACTTAAATTTTTCTTCACATCCATTTCTTACATATTTTTATAATTAAATTCATTTTTACATGGTTGTTATATATTAAATTTGGCTCTTCAAAGTCCAAAAGTCCTAGCCTAAATGATAAAAATGGTGAAATTGTTAGATCATATGCTATGATTGAAGTTTGAATTCCAACTCCTCTATCTATGTCTGTAAGTTTCCAATTACTATTGACATTACATCTATCTACTAAAACAAATTGGCTCTTTGAAATTCATTATTAATTAAATTATTAAAAACACATATTTTGCTTTTTTCTTAAAAAGATACTCATTCAAAGATACCACAAATTCTACATCCTTGTAATTAAAAGAGACGAATATGCAAACAAACTCATAACATCCAAAAAAAAATTCGGGTATACAACTTTCACGTTAATAACATAAAATGGAAAAATATCTACAAATGTGATAAAATTAAAATGGTCGAAATACTCATGTCTCTGCTTAAACAAAACAAAAGAGTAAAGACACATGTTTAACTTTTCGTCACCCTTAATGAAATTTTCTGGCTCAGTCTTACTTTCAAAATAATTGTCAAATATATCTTACTTTGAGTATCCCCCTTCGCAACTCAGTCTGACATGGAGTCACCATCCTTCAGGATGACTTCCTCTCAGATGGAGTCATCCTACACGTTTGCTTTTCTTTCTTGTCCTTTTTTTCCTTTCATTTTTTTGTTTGGGCTGAAATTATATCACCATCCTTCAAGATGGCTCCAACTGAGATGGTGTTGTCCTATTTTTTTTTCGTTTCTTTTTTTTTTGGCTGAAATTGTTTGAATCCTATATAAATAGATAGCTAACCTCTAATAGAAATCACAATTCTCACTCTCTTCTACTTACATTTCTCTCGTCTTATTCTCTTATTTTCATCATGTATACTCTTGTACGCAATTTGGTTAAACTCGATTATATAGAAAAACCGTTTGCAATGTATACATAGTCAACCGAGATGTTGTCGAAGTTAAAGGAACAACTAAACCACTTCTTTTTTACTTAGCTCGTGATAATACTTGAAAGGTTTGTGAATATTGCATTTGTTGATCCTTACATCTCATTGGCAAATGACGAAGACAGTGAAAAAATAAGTTATGATATTAAGGTTCTTGATAAAGATGTTGACGTAGAAGACATATTTCGATGGAGAGTAGGAACATAAGAACCAATGATGTTGTATGTTAAGAGTGGGTAGATTATGAATAGTTATATTTCGTAATGTTATATTATGTTTGTTTAGCTAAGTTTATGTAATTCTAATTATATGTTGTCTTAATGTTGTATTATGATATTTTCAATTAAATTTAACTTTTGCATTTTTCTTACATCCTATATTAATATTTCAATTAATTTAATAATAAATAAAATTAATAATAATAATAATAACAAAAAGGTGATTTAACAGTTAGTAATGTGGTACAACGTCTATCGAAATTCAACAACATAAGAGAAAGCACCAATAATTGAACAACGTAAGTCCCCTCGTGTATCAAAATACGTAGGATGTGATACAACCAGACATAAAGTAGTTAGAATTTAGAAAAGCTAGAAAATAATGCAATATCTATATTTCAACATTTTCTTTTGTAATATTTATCAATAAAATATTATTATGTTATTTAAAAAATTTCTTATAATCATTTAAGTTGATCAATTTATATTATAAAAAAATATATAATTTCAGAAGAAAAAAAACAAAAAAAAGCAGTAGGATGACACCATCTCCGTTGGAGCCATCCTGAAGGAGGGCAATATAATTTCAGTCAAAAAAGAAAGAAAGAAAGAAAACCAAAATGTGTAGGATGGCTCCATCTGAGAAGGAGTCATCCTTAAGGATGGTGGCTCCGTATCAAATAGAGCTATGAAGGGGGAAACTCAAAGTAGGGCATATTGAATAATTATTTTGAACATACGGTAGAGTGGATAATTATTTTCATAACTAGGGTAGTAAAAAAATCTTTGCTTTTTCAATAACAAGAGTAAGTCCTAACTTTCTTCCTTCATCTTGAACCCAAGCCAACAACTATTCTCGTGAAGTAATCAATCGAAGGATTATCAACTTGAGGAGGAACTTTGCTTTTGACATTGTCGGAAGGATTATCAACTGAAGGTGGAACTTTGCCTTTGACATTCTTGGATAGATTATCAACTGAATGGGGAACCTCGATTTTGAAATTGCTAGAAGGATTATCAATTAGAGGTTGAATATCGACTTTGACATTGCCGAAAGAATTATCAATTGAAAGTGGAACCTTGACTCTTGCATTGTCCGGATCATCCACAACTTAAGGTGCAATGTGTGACTTCACATCAACATGAGGTTCCATAATTGGAGGTGTAATGTGAGGTGTCAAATTAGAGGGGATATCAATAGGAGCATCAATATTTGAAATATTGCAAACTATAGTAAAAAAATTGGTATGTTTCTGTAAATGCAGGGTTCATATTATATATTCGAACCAGGTTGTTCAAATTTCTGATTATATAATCTATACGGTACCAGTACAAAGTTGGTGACGTGATTGAAACGAAAAATGCTTAGAAATTTAATGAGCAGGATTTTAGCGTCACATTACATTTGCATTCAAACCAAAATAATGTGTATGGAGTTTATTGATGGTTGAAATGGTGTACCAAATCATGTTTTCGCCTAAATGAGAATGTTTTTGAAGGTGTATGGAGTGGAAGGTGAAAACATATATATAGGGACATTTTCAATTATACAATCCAAAGACGGGAAACACGCTCCATATTTTATAGTTCGAATTAGTTTTTCTTTTTATATAAAAAAGGATGAATTGTCAGAGGAGGGGTTCGAGATATAGAAATACACATTTTAGATTTTTTATTCCAAAAGATGTCTGATATGCTCTAGGTAATAAAATGTGAACAGGAACAAAATGATCAAATTGGAGGGCACGTGAGAAGGACATGGGGTGGAAAAAGAAATTCTCTTTCTTGGGTGTAGTCATTTATGTGTGGGTTTCTATTTGAACAAAAGGTAGAGGATTGCTTTTTAGGCCCCCTCAATAACTCTTTAGGCCCCCTAAAAATACTAAAATAACCTGTATAAGACTTCCGGTAGATAAACACCGGTAGTTCATTTTAACTTTTCTCATTTTGCACCTCCGGTATGTACATACCGAATGCACATTTTCAAACTGTTGGAATTACCAAACTGAAAACATTCACAGTATTTTTTTGTACACTTAGACCTTTTGCAATTGCAACCTCTTTTGTGCCTAACTGATGTCGGTGTTGTCATATTCACATCTTCCTGCAAAGGTCACATAAAAAATATCACCCACTTTTTTAATACAAGCAGGTTGAACAACAGTAATATATGAAGATCCCATATTATTCGGTGGAACATCAGCTGCA
>Ga0228711_1001349_pt1 | contig 35779 bp, 20 predicted proteins | sample MedpolnodulmetaG_2_FD_177996 | JGI IMG/M metagenome (GOLD analysis project Ga0228711, IMG submission 177996) | Root nodule microbial communities from Medicago polymorpha collected in Santa Monica, California, United States - brown nodules | ecosystem: Host-associated > Plants > Roots > Nodule... | reverse complement strand
ACATACCCTCCACCAACCAAATATTGTCTAGGTTTTTTTTTTTGTAAGCTTAAGAAAATTAAATTTGAACTTTTCATGGAAGTAAAGACCAATTGAATCTCTAGAATTCAATCGATGTCGGCACCATACTTTGCCTTGTCCTATCTCGCTAAAGTTAATGGAACATTGCTAAAATAATTCAATTTTCTTCCATTTTTTATGTAGAGTAAAATGAGTAATAATATTAAATTGCATCAACTTGGATGTCAGGAAATATAAGATAAGAATTGTGATACTTAATCATGACCGGTAAGTAAATTATAAAATAGGACAGTGAAATTTATCGAAAGTGTTATCTCAGCACTCAATGTACTAATGGGTGTCTTTTTTTTTTTATGGTTTCTCCCTTTTCTTGTAAGTATATGATTACGATTATTAGATTTTCCCGAAAAAACATCACATATAGAGAAATTCTTATCTATGCTACTTCTATTTATTAAAGAGAATTTTCTCTGTCATACACTGGTAAAATGGTCTTACATAATAATGTATAATTGTTTTCTATTTTTTTTTTAAGAAGAAAAAATGAAATATATATATTAACAACAACAACGTCACATCTTCAGCACAAGGCATGCCAAAATAGTGTAATTAGAGTTCACAAACAGAATCCAAACCCAAAAACATACATGGCTAACCAATGCCCAAACAATCGAGCGGGAACGTCAACCAACTATGAATCCCTAAAACATAAACAACATTAGCTGCCTTCATCCACCAATACGAGTGAATTTTGACTTTTTCCAACAAGTTACAAATATTGGTTTCGTTATTACCAAATAGCCTATTATTACGTTCATTCCATAAAACTCAAACACAAACGAGCCAAATGAGTTGCATAAAAGATCTTTTAGTTGCTGAACCACATGTCGAATAAGTAAATTGAAGAAAATGGTCATCAATGTTATACGGATCAGCCCCAGATACTCCAATCCAATCACGAACTAAATGTCATAACTCTCTAAATATGGTACAAGAGAAAAATAAATGATGTGATGTTTCCACTACTCCATACCCAATCACGTACATTTGAGCCTCCTGAGTGAGGATCCCACGAGCCACCAGATTAGCTTTGGTTGGCAACCTGTTACAGAGACGTCTCCATGCAAGAATAGACACCTTTAGTCCTTTACCGAAACAAATCTGTGTCAAATCAAATCTGAAGCTACGTCCAAAGTATGATTGTCATCTGTTGTGAGCATCTAATAGACATTGTGAACAGAGTAACTGCTACTAGGATCAAGCCTCCACCTCCACTGATCGGAAGTCTGGTCCTACAAAGTAACATCAGGTAGCAACATCCTACACTCTCCTAACAACTCCTCCTCCCACTCCCACAACTGCTGCCTCCACTGCCACGCCACTCCCCCTCCTCCCAACCTAAAGAAGACATCTCGCCAACCGTACAAAATTTATGGGCACATAAATCATACAAACGTCTAAACCGCACCGCCAACGGCATACCTCCCAACCACGGATCTGTTAAGAACAAAGTATCTCTCCCATTCCTCACCTTCTTAGAGATACAATCCTTAAAACACCCTCCACCCACACCCCCACCTCCATCACGCACCCAATCTCCGTTGTTTTCTATTAATATTGGATCAAATTCAAATCACATCATATATTATACTCTTTCCAACCCTTATTATGAAAAAAAAATTAAAAAAAATTTGTCTTATTTATAAGAAAATATCGCAACTTTTAAACTCTTTAACTTGTGTCCTTAAAACACAAATTAACATATGACTCAAAAAATATAATTTTAATTTAATCTTTAATGTAGGGCCACTTGGCTCAGCTTAACTTGATTTATTGGACCAAATTGCAAAAGCAAATTGAGTCGGACCGTCCTATATTCATAGGGAGCTATTTTCTCTAACCTACAATGTTCTTTGCAAAATGATTCTCTAAAAAAACTCTCATATTTTCTCATGTTTTTTAATCTCAACCCTTAATTAATTCTTATCTATTTTTTAAAATTTTAAAATTCACTCCTTGTATATTTTAAGATTTAGATCTAACACATTTTTTTCTTGGATCATGTTAACTTGTGTCTTAAAGGCACAAAATAAGAAAATAAGTGTAGAAATTTAATATTGAAAATTGTGCATTCACAATCTCAAAAACTTAAAACTTTATCTTTTCAATACAATATTTATTTTTTAATTCTATTTTTAGGTCTTTATCTTGTGCCGTTAAGGCACAAGTTAACATTTTTCTTTTTTCTTTAATTTTTTTTTCAATAGAGAATATCCTAATCCATGTACTGAATAACTTCTGAAAAAATATTATTTATTTTTGTCTTGATAGAAAAATATGGGCAAAAAATATCATTTTTATTTTCTTTTACACCCCTGTTTTATTTTGTGTATTATTTTAATAGAAAAATCACCTTCTCTATACAATTAAGTTGGTATATTGATGAATTTTAGGGTAACGCAAAATATATATACACCATATACATCTTTTATTAAATAAAACTAAACAATAAATTTATTAATTATTATTGAAACCGGAGAGTGTACTAACTTAATTGTATGGAAAATGTGACTTTCCTATTAAAATAAAAGAGTGATGTCAACTTATGATCTAGGGTACATGTTAAAGCATCTACAAATAGTAATTATGTCTTGAAAATAACACTTTTTAACTTTTTAAAAACCATTTTTTTACGGCAAACGTTTTTAAAAACCTGAAACACAATTTTCATTACAAAATTCATATCTTTGGTATATTAAGAAGTGTTCTAAAGACACATATTAGCTTTCTCCTAACGAGTGCCCTTAAAGCATTGTTTAATAACTTTAAATAGTAATTTATTTTTTATAGAAATTCATAAAATCAATGCATCAAAAACTGAAATATTTGACTTTTTTAATAAATAATTTCTTCATTCAACAATACATAATTTCTTAATTTAAAATCTTAAAGAGTGTCTTATAGTATTAATTAGCAAGACACTAATAATAATAGTAAGAATGCAGCAACTACTCCCTTTGTCCCTTTTTATAAGAATATTTTACAAAAATCGCAGGTATTAAAAAAAGTGTTTGAAGTAATAAATTTTTCATAAATATATGTTACTATTATCAAATTACCCTTTGTCTATAGAGATATCTAATATTAACTTTTCATATTTCAAGGTATATCGATAATATTAATGAGGGGTGTATTTGAAAAAAGAATAATAATTGTATCTAGAAATTTGTAGATAATCTAATATTCATGGACAAAACTTTTTTTTGTAAAGTAGTCTTAGAAAAAGTATGGAAGGAGTATAAAAAAAGGTTTGTCTAACATGTGCAATATTACACATGTTAAAGGAACTAAAATTAATGTTAAAGGAACTAAAATTAGCAATTTTTTATGTTAAAAAACAAAAATCAATTATTAAAAAGTTATGTATTTAATGTAAAAGACACAAATTCCAAAACAAATTTTAAAAAACAAACTTACTATTTTAAATTTCTTAACATTACAAATTTGTACATGATAGAGAGAAAAAAAAAGGAGTGTTATTTGAACAACCATTTCGTTAAGAACTTATGGAACAACCATAATTTACAAAGAAAAGTAGGTATTTGCACGAAAACTAAATCAATAGAGAGATAAAGTAAAAAATAATGTGAGTATAAAAGAGAAAGTTGTCACAAAAGTTATCCCAAAAATATGTTCAAATATATTTTTTTAAAAGGGTCTTGTTAACTTGTGCATTAAGGGCACAAGATAAGAATCTAAATAAAGAAAATTAACTTTGAAAATTGTACATTCATAACCTTAAAAACTTAAAAGTTTATATTTTCAATACAATATTTATTGTTTCATTCTATTTTAAGATTTTTATCTTGACAAGTTAACATTTCCCTTTTTTAAAAACCAAAATACACCATCAATCATTTTTTTTGAGGGAAGTAATAAACCATCAATCATTCCCTCAATAAATTAAATAAGAGGAATGCTAGCAACACACATTCTAACACACACTTTTCAACACACTCCCTTTAATTTGTTAAAATTCAAATGGATCCCACCAAATCATGTGGGTCCTATATACTTTTTGTGGGTCTCATGTAAATTTTAACCAATCAAAAAAAATGTATTGAAAAATGTGTGTTAGAATGTGTGTTGCTAGCGTTTCTTATTAAGTCAACGTGAGTATTTGGTGTTGTCTCTCGTGCGCAGGCTTAGTGGGTCTTGCACGGTGCATGACCTTTTGATTTTTTTTTTTTTGAAACAATCTTCTAAGAATTAATGGAAGCTGTTGGATTAGTCCAAGAATAATTAATTGAATCACTGAGATTGAAAGACACGGTTACATGTAAAATTTAGCTTGTTTGGATTTCATTGGTAATCAATATGTTATGGAAAATGGAATGTAATATTTAATAAAGGGTATTTTAGGAAATAATGTAAAAAATTAGAAAAAACTTGGAATCACTTAAATGGATGGAATTCAAATACTGTCTAAGAGCGTTGTTTAAGGAACTCAGAAAAAGAAACTTTATCTTGAAAATATAGACACATGTATAAATTATAAAAAATTCGATACTTATATTGATATATGAGTAAAAATAGACATTTGTATAAATTATAAAAAAAAAATAGAAACTCATACTGATATATGAGTAAATATAAACACGTGTATAAATTATAATATAAAAAAAAAAATAGGTCCATGTATTGATATCAACTATTGTTATGTGAGAATCTTTTAAAGCCCGACTTCCGTTCTACGAGAATCTTCCAAATAATCATTTCCGTTCTATGAGAATTTTCCAAAGACTAACTTGTGTTCTATGAAAATCTTTCAAAAACTAACTTTCGTTCTATGAGAATCTTCCAAATACTAACTAACGTTCTATGATAATCTTTCAAATATTAACTAACATTCTATGAGAATCTTTTAAAGATTGACTTCTGCTCTATGAGAAACTTCCTAAGAACTAATACTCTCTAACATGACAATCTTTCTAAGACTAACTTCCATTTTATGAGAATCTTTCTAAGACTAACTTATGTAGGGGTGTTCATGGGTTGGGTCAACCGAAAAAACCCGTCAAACCCACCCAAAAAACCCAAAAAAGTGGGTTGGGTTGGGTTGGGTGATTGGGTAGATATGGTTTTAAAAAATGATAAACCCATAAAAAATAACGGATTTTGGGTAAAATCAGACCCAGACCCAATAAACCCACTTACCCAATAATATTCATATTTTTATTTTTATTTTTATTTTCATTTTCATAGGGAGGGTGGAGAATAACAAAAGGTTTTGGCTATAATCTTTCTTTAAAATAAATAAATAATTTGTTATAAATCAAGTCTAATTTCAAAAATTGACACAACAAATCCTCTATATTGAAAATCAAAGTCTAATTTTTAAAATTGACACAACACATCCTCTATATTGAAAATCAAAACATGTTATAGTTACAAATTATGATGTTGCACTTTTTAGTTATTCTGATGTTAAATCAATTTTACGTCATCCAACTTTAGTTTGTTGCAAGTATTTTATAATAAAATTTGTTATTTAATATTATAACTTATTATTTTATAACGCTAAAATATAGTGAAATAGGTTACACAATTTTTTTAAGAAAATAAAAAGTTGAGTAATTTTTATGAGAAAAAATACGAGGACGTGTCATTTAATATTAACAAAAAAAAATAAAATTTGAGTAACCCACAACCCTACCCAAACCAAACCAGAAACTAGTGGGTTTGTCTAAATCCACCCATTAATATAACGGGTGGATGTTTATCTCACCCAAACCGGAGTATCCTATATGGTTCGGGTTTTGGGTTTGGCCAAACCCACCCTATAACACCTAAACTTATGAATCTTCCTAAGAACTAAGATTCTATTCTATGAGAATCTTCCTAATAACTAATATTGCATAATATGATAATCTTCCTAAGACCAACTTTTGATTTATGAGAATCTTTCTAAGACTAACTCCTGTTTTATGAGAATCTTCCTAAGACCCTGAGACTAACTTTTTAAATTTATACATGTGTCTATATTTTTACTCATATATCAATACATGTACCTATTTTTTTTTTTATAATTTATATACGTGTTTATATTTACTCATATATCAATACTAGTTCCTAATTTTTTTAAATTTATACAAGTATCTATATTTTTACTCATATATCAATATGTGTATCAAAATTTTATAATTTATACACGTGTTTATGTTTTTACTCATATATCAACACGATTATCTCTTTTTATAATTTATATATGTGTCTATATTTTTACTTATATATCAATATAAGTACCTAATATTTTTAATTTATACATGTGTTTATATTTTTACTCATATTAAGGCAAGAGCCTATTTTTTTGTAAGGGTGGTGTTAACTTGTAAGTGAGTCACACCTCCACTTGCAACAACAGCAGGAAAAAGGAATGGGTTTATGCTTCACAAAACTGATTTTTCAACTGAGACTACAATAAGCTTAGCACATTTTGCAAATTGCAACTCTACTATTGGCAGGATGGAACCTAGCTACACAACACAGTGATGCAGCATGCCATAGAGATAAAATATGAAGGGTGTTAAATCAGCACACTATCAATATTCTAAAATAATTATTAATATTATAAAAGGTTTATAGTGTTTTTCACCCCTATAATATGACGGGTATGCTTTAGTAGCAATTGCTTTTCAACTCAAATTTTTTGATGTTATGTTTCTTGTGCTGAATTCTATTGTGTTCTGTTCAACAGGATTGCTGAATGTGGGGTGTTGATGCAATGCATTGAAGAATTGGCTACAATGTATCCTGCAACAAAATTTGTGAAGATAATATCCACTGATTGCATTCCCAACTACCCTGATTGTAATCTTCCTACTTTGTTGGTGTACAACAATGGAGCTGTTAAAGGAAATTATGTTGGTATGAATAGGTTTGGGCGAAGATGTACTCCTGAAGGTATTTAATTCGTTTTCACAATTATAACTCGTTTTCACAATTACATGATAGAATTAGGGCCTAAATTTATACCATAGTATATTGTTTTTTGTTGGTGTTAATAGAATTCTCTCTGGCTTTGAAGCTTTTATGTCCTTTCCTAGTATTTCCTAAGTTTTACAGTAACACATTAATATAGAAGTCGAAACTGATACGAATTCCTATCAGCATCTCATAGGCAAAAAGTTCCCTTATCTGGTTGAAGTTGTGCCCCTTGATTGCACCTTGCAGTCATTCACCTCTCCTTCCACATCTTTACCTTTTTAAGTTCTTGTATAGTTTTTATGTTTTGAAAAAAACAACTTACATTGTTGTTATACTTTAGTCTAAATCTACTCCCTTCATTCTTTGCTTGTTTTGTAACATCAGGTGTTGCATTGGTCCTGTGCCAATCAGATCCTGTACTTAACAATGGCCAGAGCAGAGACGAGGAATCAAGACAAGCCGTCATTGATGGAGTTCGCAAGAGGTTCATAGAGAAAGTTGTTGCTGATCATGAAGAGCGTGATGACGACTCCTCAAGCGATTAGCATTTTTGCTTGTCTATATTGTCCTTTTTTTCTCTTTTTGGATACATGTTTTTTTCTTTAAGAAATGTTTTTGTTGTAGTGAAATAATACATTGTGAAGTTTTGCTCCTTCCACAACTTTTCTCCCCAAAAGAAATCTTGTGTATTGGGATAAGGTCGATTGTAGTAGTGTTGCCGTACTCACTTCTAACTTACTGTCAAAATGTAGTTTGAAGTGTGATTTTCCATTTGCTAGACCATAGGTTGTAAATTATTTTCAGTTTGCATTCAGGTTTTTGCTTTAATTTTTGTTGAGTTGTAAATTAAGGGTTTATCTATCTAGTTTTTCTTATAAAAAATTTAACACTTCATAACAAGACAATCACCTCGAATTTCTAAAATGTGCATATCTTGGTTTAATCCTTGCTCTAAACTGCATGCCAAAAACCGAGGTAATTTAACCAGCTCAGATTTTGGGTATAAAATAAAGAGAGCTTCTCGGTGCAGTCAGAAAACTGACTTTTTTGAAAAAGTTAATTTTGATTTTAATGTTTGATTTATTTTTAAATTATTGATTATTGATTAATGATCAATAGTAATTCATCTAGTAATGTTTGCAACATTTTGGACTTACAGGTACTATTTTATCATTGACATCTTTAACATGCAATCAGATTTGGTGATATTATGCGATAGTCTTAAGTGTTACACTTTGTGGGGTGTTACACTTAAAACAAGGTAGGATAAAATTAGATTAAGTGTAGTCTTGTTAACCTGATGAATTGATGATACTATGGAGACTGAACTTTTGATGCCACTGTACAAACAGTGAGATGTTACTCACTACACTTTTGATGTTATAGTGTTAACTTCATCAGAAAAGTCATTTTTACGACTTCACCATAGAATTTTCCATAAAATAATCCCATCTCGCATCAAATTCTCAGTCAAGCTAAAAGTGTACAAGGCTCCATATCTTAAATAATTTGCTTAAAAAAACATGAAAAATACGTTTTTGCTTCCAATGGTGGTTAACTACCGTTCGATCTTTCCAAATATATAATTTAAAAAATAAAAAAAATCAACGGTAGTAACCATCGTTGACCAAAATAACATACCCCACACTTGTTATTTCCAACCAAAATAACAATTTTCATGCTCCACCGTAGTTAACTACCGTTGGAGTTTTTTTTAAGTTCTATATGTGGAATTGCCGTTAACTACCGTTAGGGGGTAAAAACATATTTTTCATGTGTTTTTAAGCAAATTATTATGTGGGAAAAGCAATTTTCATCTTTATACAGGCCTCGATGCCAGGACCAAAATTTTGTGGACACCTGAATTGAAGAAGAGCAACATCAACCCCTAAAGAATGGAGAGGATTGCTTTTCTGACATGTGATATGTCTTAGCAACACAAGTAAATGACCAAAAAACTCAGCGGCAGTTAAGTGCCGTTGGTTTTGTAGTTATAACCCAACGGTAGTTAACTACCGCTGGGGTATTTTAGTAATTTACTTGTGTTATTAGGAACTTCTGAATGTCAAAAAAGCAATTAACAAGAATGGAAGTACGTTGCTCATCTCAAGGACTCATGTTCCATTTTCTTTAATGTCAATTTCAGTTGGCTAACTTAGTTTCTTTGGAAAACAATATTGGGACATTTTCATCCTTTTATGTCAATTTTTTTGAGTTTGCAACTTCCTTGCACAGTCACCATGGTCACGTCATAAAAAAAATGAGATCAATGAGAGAATTAAAAGTGATTAGTAATTGTAAATTATTTATCACAAACAATGGGTGTCTAAAGAGCAATTAATATGAATCTACATTATAAAAGCAAGCCCAAGCCCAAAAGAATAGAATCCAGTTGGTTATAAAACCCTAAATTCTTGATATAACCTTCCTCTCTTTCTCTCTCCAGTTTTGAAGTTCTGTGGCAGACACAACTTGGAGTAGCTCTTCGCCGCACTCAACTGCCCCAACCTTGCCGGAGAACGCCACCGGAATTCGATTTCTTCCACCAGAAACCAACAAAGTCCGTCCAGGTACCCCTTTTTTCTTAATTATCGATGATGCGATTCCACCGCCAATTACGTCGCATCAGAGCTCTAATCCGTACCACGATTGCGTGCCAAAGCTGCGCGATTGATAATTACGATTGTTTTGAAAATTTGCATACCACCTGTTTGATGAAATTCCCTAACCAATTAATTGGCTTGCTCTTTATGTGTTAATATTAGTTTATCACTGCGGATACTTTGAATTTCAACCTTGTTGATTTTTTTGGAGACTTTTAATTTTTATGTTCATTTTGTTCTGAATTTTATGTTAGCTTGGATGCATATATCACCCTTTTTTGCATCAATTATTTGACACTTGTGCTGTAAATTTCAATTTCAATTTGTGGGTTCTGGAGTTTCTGATTAAGGAGTTATTTTGGTACCTGAATGTGTTAGGTCATCCTTGAATGCGTCTTTTGTTAGTTATTTGATTTGATGGGCTAAACTAACTAATTAATAAAAGACACATGCAAGGGCACTTACGAGAGTGCGCGACACACTCAAGAAATAGAAAGGTTATAGATTCTGAGTTGATGCTGAAATTATAGAGATGAAAATGTTTCAAAAATTATGAATGGATGAAGTGTATTATTTGATACGTTGGCATAAGATTTAAATCATTGAACTTTGCAATGTATTACATATATGAGGTGTTAGTGTTATGCTAAGTTTTGTATTCCGTGTTAGGACCAAAGTGCTAGTAGCAGTAGGAGTGTTTGTTTACTATAACCATAAAATGTTCCCTGAACTTCTTTGTTTGATATCTAGAACTACTTGAGTAGTAGATTTTACTTATTAAATTTGCATTTTTTATGTTGCATCTCTATATTTTTTAATCAACTTTTTTCGTGCTCTTTTAACAGTTGCACAATGGCATCATCTTCAATGGAAGTTGACAATGTCCTATCTGAACAAAAAGTTTTGCCTCCAAAGCCAAAGTTTGAGCCTCTGAAACCTCATGAGATGCCTGGTGCTGCGGTTCAGTTTCGCAAGGTATCAGTTCCACCACATCGTTATACACCTCTCAAGAAAGTTTGGATGGACATCTATACTCCTGTATATGAGCAGATGAAAATTGACATCCGAATGAATTTGAAGGGTCGAAAAGTTGAGTTGAAGACAAGGCACGATACACCTGACATCAGTAACCTGCAAAAATGTGCTGATTTTGTCCATGCTTTCATGTTGGGTTTTGATGTCATAGATGCTATTGCTATTCTGCGTTTGGATGAGCTCTATGTTGAGTCATTTGAGATCAAGGATGTTAAGACACTTAGAGGTGATCACTTATCCCGTGCTATTGGAAGATTATCTGGAAAAGGTGGTAAAACCAAGTTTACAATTGAGAATGCATCAAAGACTAGAATTGTGATTGCTGATACCAAAATTCATATTCTGGGATCTTTTGCAAACATCAAGATTGCTAGGGATTCTCTTTGTTACCTAATTATGGGATCACCGGCAGGAAAGGTATATTCCAAGTTGAGAGCCGTTACTTCTAGGATGGCAGAAAGGTTTTGATCTTATAGTGAAGAGTTATAAAATAGTTATTTATGAATGCTTGCTGATGGATTGTTACAGAAATATCAAATTTTGGTTGTCTTGTAATGAAAGAATTACTGCTCCTTTTTTGTTTTGAACTTAAGTATTAGTAATTTATTGTTATCTTCAACTGTCAATTCCTTTTCCCTTTGGAAAGGGAGAACAGTGGCAAAATCGATCAATTGCGTAAGTGTTTGTATTCTGGACCAAAACAACAATATGTATCTTGGTGCTATGGATTTGAGCTCTGGTGACTTAAAATACTAACATGGTGTTATTAGTTGTGTTGATTTATGCTTATCTTTTTTTTAATGAAAAATGTCATGATTATTTCAGAATTGAATAATAAATTATATTTTTTTCAATAAATACGATAAAGATGTTCTGACCATGCCATCGACCAATATTTAGAAACGTTGATGCATTTGAAAGGGAATATAATGTGGTAAGAAAACGTTGAGGGCAGGTGGAATGAAAATTGGTTGATTGTTAGTTCTAGCCTTTCTTCTCCTACCGATATGCACATTTACTTAATAAATTATGTGTATTCAGTTTTCTAAATTAGATTCTAAATCTTGGAATTTTGCTTGCTTCACTACGTTTTTTGACAACGTATTGTAAGTAAAAATTTCTAGGTTCTTCTCTTTGAATCAGTTAAGCAGGATGGTTTGGAAGCTGGATAAAACTGAGGTTTATTTGGTGAAAAGTGTTGATTGTTAGTAGCGCACACTGGTAGGTATATGTGTAACAATGATTCCTACTTTTCAAATATCCAAAATTGAGTTAGGATGAAATTTTTGTATAAGAGATCAATTTGGGAGCTTTGTTCTAGTACCCAGATGGAACGGATAAGTCTTATTTGTTCGGATGATGAAGGTGAAGCGTGTGGTTTGTTAGCAACAATCAAATGGTGTCTATGATCTTCATATAGAGATTGATGCTAGCAACAATCTTCAACGGTAACTCAGCCATGGGCTATGGCATATGCTTCCGTGACTCATCAGGTAGCCTTCTCTTTGGTAAGTCAGATTACAAATACTTATCAGTCATCGTCCTTGAGGCTGAAGCTATAGGTCTCTTGGAATCCCTCAGATTGGCAATCTCTAAAGACTTTCATAACGTTGTGTTCGAGACGGACATCAAACTCTTGGTTGACTTACTGCATAACTCCAACCTTTCCCTCAATGAAATTGGGGATTTAGATTTGGAATGTAAAATTCTCCTGATAAGTAAATCTGACTATGTAGTATCGTTTGTAAGGAGGCAAGCTAATAGAATAGCTCACAATATTGCTAGAGCTCTATCTCACCCTAGCCACCCATGTCTTTTATGATGTACATTCTCTATTTTTGAATGAAATACGTAATTGTCTTTGCTCAAAAAAAAAAGATTGATTTTGTTTGGAGGCAAATCAATGGAGTAGTAACTTGCACTTTATCAAAGGTAACCACATCCTTTTCCGTATTTATATTTTCATTGATGTATCTAATTGTATTCAAAATATTATAATTATAAAGTGATCTGAATTTACTCCTAGAAAAAGAAAATCAAGAAAACAAAACTAACGTTGACTAAGATTTGACCATTTAAGGGTTTAGATTTTTCTGAATAGATTCTTTTTTATCCAAAATGAATTCCAACTTTTAAACTAAGATTTGGAGCTTCCAATTATTTGTTGGGAAAATGTATTTAGAGCTTCCATGGAGCGAACAATTTTAGCTACAAATTTATTGTTCAGTTTTATGTAAATTTTGCCATATAAAAACATTTTTAAGATTCAACTTTAACCCGTTTGAGGTTGGATTAATGGTTTGGCTTGAGATCTTCGAGTGTGCTCCTCTCGAGGTCTCAAGTTTGATTTCCCAGGGTGCTAATTTCGATAGACAAGTACATACGGAGTAAGATTTGACCATTTAAGGGTTTAGATTTTTCTGAATAGATTCTTTTTTATCCAAAATGAATTCCAACTTTTAAACTAAGATTTGTAGCTTCCAATTATTTGTTGGGAAAATGTATTTAGAGCTTCCATGGAGAGAACAATTTTAGCTACAAATTTATTGTTCAGTTTTATGTAAATTTTGCCATATAAAAACATTTTTAAGATTCAACTTTAACCCGTTTGAGGTTGGATTAATGGTTTGGCTTGAGATCTTCGAGTGGGCTCCTCTCAAGGTCTCAAGTTTGATTTCCCAGGGTGCTAATTTCGATAGACAAGTACATACGGAGTAAACTCTCGAGGTCTCAAGTTTGATTTCCCAAGGTGCCAATTTCGATAGACAGGTACATAAGGAGCTTACTCTGACTTGATATGGGGCCCCCACAAGTGAGCAGTGGGATTGGTCCCCTCAAATTCTTCGGTTCTTGAATCGGGTTCTAGGTTTTTTAAAAAAAAAATCAACTTTAAATCAAAATCAATTCACCTAAAATCAACTTTAGCTAAGGTAGAACAAACACACCAAGTAACTTCTGAGAAACGACTTGATTTTAGTGCGTGCGGTTATAAACTAATTTTTATGAGCATAAACAGACCCAGATTATTTTAAATACAAAAACACATTTTTCTTAAACACAGCAAACATTCTGAATCACTTTAATTGAAGTAGAGATATTTGTTAGTAACTGAAAATTTCATACCAACATAGCTTTTCTTGTCACTAACTTAATCGAATATTAAGCCACTTAAATAAGCATAGAGTTGAGAAACAATAAATTAGTCATCAATCAAATAGAAAAATTCCTTAAATTAATCAATCAGTTGACTGTAAATATCATCAATCAGGTCTATAACTTGTTTTTTACAATTTGAAATGAAATTGGAAATAAAAAATGAAAATCAACTAAAATGGATTAATCCTTTTTTTGAAATAAGAACTGCTCTTTTCATCACCCAAAAAGAAACCCAGCTGCTTGTTCCTCATTGCCATTAAATAATTGAAGAGCTTGTATAACTGCCTGTCTTTCAAATCCTAGCTCAACAAGCTTTGCAACTTTGCTTTCAAACTCAGAGTCCTGCATACCAAACCAAACATAATCAGGGAACCTTAAAAGTGAAATCATTTATTAATCATTAATCATAAAAAGCAGTCACATTTGCATGCACACATTCACACGTGTATGAATCGTGAACTTAACATAGATTTGGGGAGCATTTGGATACACAACTTACTTAAAGCGTTTTAAGTTATTTCTATAATCGAAGAGGGAATCGAGTATACTTTAAGTTGATAACAAATTATGACAATGAGCTTATAAAAATAAGATGAAAAACAACTTTATGACACATCATAAAATATTTTCAGAAACTCTTCCAAACACTAACCCAAATAAATCATTTATTTATAGCACAAGCATGCAAGGTTTAAGTTTAGCAGTAAAATAAGGATTAAGTCTTCAAAACTAGCTTCTCTTTATGCACTATAGATCAATTATTGGAAATTAAAATATATACACCTCACTGTAAGTAAACCATGTATTTAACCATTCAAAGTTTTAACCTATTATCACATCAGTTTTTGGAAGATTCTTTTTATACCAAGACCTAGTTTTCCAAAATTATGAAATAGCTATCGAATTTGTCATTTTACACCACTGCTTAAGTCCTCGACAATAACAATATGATGACATAATAAAATTTGAAACAAATTTATTGACTAAAATCTTCAAAGGAATGAATATGATAAAGCACTAATCATTGGAGGATCGGATAGTGTTCACTAAAATAAAGCCAAAAGGGAACGAAAGCAATAACCATAGCAAATTAAGTATGGCATGTAAAAAGGATAAAGAAGAAAGATGAAACAGTTGTTCATATCTAACAGCATACCTTAGATTTGTCACCAGAAGCTCCTCCTGAAAAATAAGTAAACGACAAAATAAAGTATGTTATCAACATAAGCTCTTATTGATCAGTTCAACAAGTGTGAAATTTTCATATCCATAACAAAAACAAATTTAATTATATGGCCACTACAAAATAAAAATCTCCCTCATTTACATTGTGTAATAATAAGCCTAACCAGAACTATCCTAGAAAAAATACTTGCTATTAAGATGAATTGCAAGCCAAAAAAGATCGACTGGTGGAATTTTTGTGGAAGTCTAGCTAGTTAACCCCAAAATAGGACAAATACAAAATGAATTTTTCAGCATATTTCAATCCCAAAATAAATAAAAATGTTTCATCCAGAGTAAAGTTCAAATAATCTCTATTGCTTACCAGAAGACACACCTCCTTGTGACGGATTATTACTCCCCGATGCAACCTGAAAGAATGCCACAACACACCTTCATCATTCTTTTCATCAAAATTAAATTGCAAAGCAAACCAGAATGAGAAATAACTGTCTTCCTTTCAAATACTAAAAATCAAAGTGACATGTTTGGAGTGTTGTCAATTAGAGGCACTATGGCTCTATAGCACATCATAATTCGAACAAATTGTTATTGTTCCCCTCCTGATACGCTATTAGTACAAAGTGTTGTCGAATAGTGGATATAGCACGGTAGCATAGCAGAATTTGAACAAACTACTATCTCTCACGATTAAAGAACTTCATGTTTGAATTTGCCCATATGGAACAGCGACAAGCAAAAGGCTCGTGAAACCAAAAATCAATCTTATTAAATGTTTCATTCAAATGCAGGAAAAAAATTAGGGATATACAGAACACCCAAAATAAGCTTTTGTTAGGAAACCATGATATAAAATATGCAAAAACAGAATCTAAAGGCAAAAATCTTTCAACTGGTGATGGGATATTTTCACCTCTTATATGATACAAAACATACCTATTGCAAAACTATAAAAAGATTAACAACAACAACTCATTGCCATAAAATGAATCAGATTAAAGTGCTACAGTTTCAACACTGCCGCTTTAAGAAAGCATATCGTTGAAGTATACTTACTGGAAGTGGGCTTCCTGAGCTTGAAGCTTCCTTGGAATACTTTTCCTCATCTAAAAACCGGGATGGTATGTCTTTCTCTGCACATAACAACAAGAAGGGTAAGTATATAACAAATCGACAAGGAAATTGTGTTGCAATCAGAACTATATATAAAAAATCGACAAGGAAATCGTGTGCAATCAGAACTATGCAAACTAGTGAGAACAAAATAGTCATTGCTATGAATCAGCATATAGGAAAACCAACCTTGCAAAAATGGCACAGAAACTTCTCCTCCACCAACTCGCAAAACATTTTCTTTCAAATCAATTATACACTGCAGACATGAATTATATCGATAAGAAAAACAGCTCGGTGTATTTTCTAAAAGTGACGATATCTAAGATTGTAACTAAGGATGGTACCTGATGCTTTCGGAGCATATCCAGCCCAAAGAGAAACTCCATATTGGAAGAGTCCAGCACTAAGAACGAACAAGGGTAAAATATATTCCCAATCTACAGGAAATAAATACATATACAGAAGCAAAGTTAGAGTGAAACACAAAATTGACAAAGAAACGTAAGCAAGAGAATGGAGCTACATGATGATCTCCAAATAAATTAAATGTATTAGCATTATTATCTATCAACACCAAAAAGCAATAAGACACACAAGTGACACAGCTTCAGCAGAACCAAAATCTTTCTCTGTCCACAAGATCTGTTAAAAAATTACCTTGATTGGAGCTACATGTATTCTACCCAGTATTTCGGTTTGGCCAACTCCATGAGCCATTCCTTTGTAACGCTGATCTAAAAGTCTCAGCAATCTACAAGATACCACAACCATCAAAATCATTCTACATTCTGAAATATCACAACTCACAAAACACTATTATGTGGAAATATGGGTACAGACTACAGAGAATATAAAGCACATCATTTATTCAAGAACCAGTCAACTGGAGAGAGACCCTTAGGGTGTGTTTGTGAGTTGGTTTGTGGAGGGTTTTGGAGGGCTAAGTCTATATTTTGATATATATTTAATTTGATATTTTAAAAAAATTAAAAGAACAACATGATAGTATATGCTTATGTGTCACGTTGTTCTTTCAATTTTTTTAAAATATCAAAAATATGTTAACATATAAGCTTTGCCCTCCAAAAATCCAACTCGCAAACACACCTGAAAGGTATACAAAAACTAACAATGGTTTAGGGAGACCCTTTAATGTGTATCTGCCAAATGTAACCAGAACTGATCTTCATCAAAGTCGTTCATGAACTTAACTTGCAAGTTGCATCTACCCTAAGTCATTTTAATTGCATAACTTGAAGCTTAACAATTACAAATTGTATGCATATACCATAACTCATATTCTTTACATGCCTCCGATATCTTTTATTTTTTTAATCCTTCTTTAAACTATCTGTTTTATGTTTAATTCACAAAAAGAGCATAATACAGAAGCAGTTAAGACAAATTTTACTGCCTCAATTGCATATCTGTGTTGCTGTGTACTAGTGTAAATTCAAGGATATGCAAGTATGCTACCTAATAAACTTAATCATATTATAATCTTATAAATGTCTTGAAAGCATGTTCCAGTTATATTGAAGTGCATACCCTAAACGCTCAGCGCAGGTTTTTGATATAATGGTAGATTGTGCTCCACTATCAACAAATGCCTGAAACGAAGTTGAAAATCCAATTAATGCATGTTCCATTCCACAAACCTTTATGTCATTGAGGAGGACCAGAAAAACTATAATAGGTCACAACAAAAACCAAACTTGAAGAAGAATGCTCTTTTGAGCGGCCACTTACCTTCAGCGGTACACCATTAACCTCCATGTCCACATACAACATGACCTGAAATATTACAGCTTGGATTTTATTATGAAAACACAACAAACCTATTAGCACTAAAATACAAAAGTAAAAGAATCGTACATACCACTCTTGCAAAAGCTTCGGGATTATGTTCAAGTGCAGCTTCCCAATTATCATCAATTCCTTTCTGTATTGTTAATTGAAATGCAGTTATTCACAAGAAAACAAACATAATCAATGATTATGAACAGTGGTCATTGAGGACAACAAGGAGTAATTGGTTGCATGAAACAAGAATGGATTTACAAAACTTGCTTAAGTTTCTCTGATATGGCAATGCTAGTGTTTCTCCAGAAAATTATGACGAACAAATTACAACCTACTTAACTGAACATTAATCGGGAAAGAAAAAAAAGTACTAGATTTTTTATGGTGCTAAAATATATATTTAAAAAAACTATTGGTTTAACTATGTTGAAGACGTGATTAGGTGTGACCGATATGCTCTTGGTTTCATTAGAATGGCCAGATGTTACTTTAGACAGAATCATACTTGAACCAAATACTTAAAAGTTAAAACTGTTATGTGGATGCTAATGAATTTTCTGTACATCTTACAAAACTGGATAAAAATTTACCTGGCGGATGGCAGCTTCAATCTTCTTTTGTGCTTCAACATCAAAAGGATCTGCGTAAAGAAGAGCCTGGAAAAAATTCAAACAAATTTATGAGGAAAATTTAACAGAGTAAATGAAAATGCACAAGGAATATGAATGAAGCGGCTAGTAATGATACAGATGAGCCTCTTGACATATGAAGAGAAGAAATAGTCATCATACAACAAACTTACCAACTCTTCTTCTTTTTGACGCTGTAATTGACTTCTTTGGCGATGACGCAATCGTAAAATTTCCTGGATTTTATTGAGATCATTACCCAGAATAGTTTGTGCTAACTCCGGATCATTCTGTATGTTTCATTATAAATTGGGTCATAATATAGCCAATACCAAAACCAAATAACAAGCAAGCACTGAAAATGACTAAAACGTATCAAATCATATCAAGTAATTTGAAATTGAATTACATTTACATATAAACAGCTAATCAACAGAGAAGGAATTTGTTTCAAAAAATTTATTAAGCATAAGAACTTAAAATCTTGATAAAGATGACTAAATTTAGTAATAAAGAACAATCAATTTACCTGAAAGAGCTGACCCATCAAATTAGAATCACGTCTAAAGTGCTGCTGAAAAGCAGCAGGGTTCATAGCAGATCCATCAGTATTGAAGCTCAAATCATTGGTAGATCCGCTGAAATAATTTAAATACACCACAATTCATCACGTTTATTTATATTACATGGATGGCAGGTAGAAGAGCTAAACAGAAAAAATTACACAAATAGTGTTCTAATCTAAAAAAACTATGATAATTCCATATTTCAAGTGCTGCCAACTAAGCATCTTCCAGACTTCCACTTCTTTAATTGCAAAAGTACTACTTGGTTTTCAAATTCATATTCTTAAGAGATTCCCTATATAAATTATATCCAGTTCAGCTCAAGTTGTGTTGTATGGCAATGCAGTAGAAGTTAGTGAGTAATAATTGCCTAGTAGGTTAGTGAAGAAACATGATTAAAACTATCATAAAAAAAGGACTGAATATGGAGCACGCTGAGCTACGGCCTGGATTTTGAAACTGCTGAAATATCAACTTATCACTACAATTAACATGAGCACAGGATCATAGTTAAATCACGGATAATCTTCGTATTCTTTAACTTCTAAATTTTAGAATGTCTTACTGGGTTAGTGTAGCATGTCTCGTTGTCCTAGTTTGGATAGATAACTTAATTAAGTGTTTATCATATAATAAGGTTATATACAACTGATTTCTACAACAAAAGATAAATAAAATAAAATCAATTTGCTTTCATTTAAGATATAAGCTGTTGTCGTAAGCTATCATAGAGAGCTTATGAAAATAAGTTGAAAACAACTTATAGAGATATCATAAGTTGTTTTCATAAGCTCTCTCAAACAATCACACAAGTGCTTATACTAGTAGATAGACTCAAATAAGTCAATCTAAACGAGCAACCAAACCCTAGGTTAGTTCAAAGTTAACATCTACGAACAACCAAACAGCTAGCAAGCAAGGCAATCCTACCATCTCATACTTAGGAAGGAAAGCATAAAAACCTAATTTGAGAATAGTAAACAATGCATGCCTAACAAGAGTACAACATAACATCAATGAAAAGGTATACCTAGAAGCAGCAGCGCCGGCACCGGCACCCGAGACAGTCATCATTAGCAAATCATCATCCTTGACATCAAGTGCACTCAATTTCTGAGAATTGCTCACCTCGTTCCCATTGAACAGAATCTGTTGTTGCTGAATAGGCACACTTGTCTTCTCATAACACAAGTTTAACATCAAACAAACACAATTAGTAAGCCAACCACAAATTAAAACCATATAAGATTCAACATCACTTGTTATCTCAAATTTAAACACATGAATCAACCACCAATATAATAAAAAAGATAATCTCATATGGGATTAAATTTCTAGGTTATAATAATGATAATTGTATGACCCACAAATTCAAACAACATTAAAATTGAATAAAAATACAATTTTTAATCCAAAAATTGAATTTTTAGAGGAAAAAACGAGATGGGTATTGGAGAATAATGAACTCACCTCAACCTCAAGTAATGCCTTGACGTTTTCCACCTATATCACAAAAAAGGGTTGCATGAAAATCAGCAATAAGAAAAATAATAAATAAAATTAAAATAAAAGATTTTTGAGGATTACATACAGATTCATTGGGATCAACATCCAAATTGAGAATTTGTTCATCAGAAGTCATGACAGTGATCTTCATGTTGAATTGGGACGATGTTGTTGTTGAAGAACAAGAGGAGAGAGGGAGAAGATACTAGGTTTGGTTTTTCGATGGTAAAGTGAAGACTATTGGAAGACTAAGGTTTTTAAATCTTAATATTATTACTTGGTGAAGGGGTTGGTTAACTTTTCAAGTTGAAAACCGAGAAAAAGTAATTGGATCAAACCTAGACTTGATGATCTAATCTTGTTTAAATTTTAAATCAAATCAATAAGGGTAAATAATTATTTTCATCCCGAGTAACCACAATAGTCTCGTATTGAAATTTTAAAATAGTTGATAATTGTGTATTTCGTTAGTCAAAATAATTTCTAACGTTAAAATAGTTCTTTCATGTTGATTATAACTTTTTTCTTATATGAACTTATGATAATAAGTACTTATAGGGACTCATATTGACAATAAATAAGTATATTAACGAATTATTTTAACGTAAAATACTATTATGACTAACATAGTGCATAAATATGGACTATTTTAAAATTTCGATACATTGAGTGACTATTATGACTACAACATAAACTTTTCACAAACAACAAACTTCAACTCTCTCACTCTATTATTGAATCATAATCTTTTGAGTTTGTTTATTAGAATCTCAAACATGAGCTGAGAGACATCTTTGACCCAAAAACTATTTCATCATACAAAGTGTAATTTAGTTCTCAAGTTTATTCATTACAATAGTCTGAGAAATAATTGTTTCAACATTTCTTGTGCGAAAGAAAATAATTGTATAAGTCTACTGAGGTTAATAATATTGAGTGTAAGAGACTGATCTGATGTGATCAAGAACATATAGTGATATTTATAAGTTTTTGAAAGCTGGATAATCTCACACGAAATGTGGGGAGTGAAAGTAGCCTACTTTGGATGAACCATGATAAATCTCATGTGTGATCTTCATACTCCGACTCTTTTGCCATTTGCTTTAATCACTAGTCACACACTATCACAATCATAACCTTTATAACCATTCTCCATGACGTTTTAGTCCTAATTTAATATAATTGCTTAGTATCTCTTCATAGTACTCTGATCCATAATCAATCATTAATATTATTATCATTATATAACTATTATCCAAAATATTATGGTCCTTGGTATAAATACTGTTTAAATTTCGTAATCAGTGGTTTTAATCATTTTGCATACAACTTAAACATTCTCTAGAACATTTTCCGTATAAATTATCATTTTCCATAATATTCTGGTCCTATTTAACAATTGATTAAATATCTAAATACTCTATAATCTTGTTTTTATCTAACCTCTACCAAGAATTTTCTTGAGTACTCCTACTTTGTTAAGTTTCAGGATTAAATTAAAAACGGGTCACAATTCAAACCTCCATTTCTTGTGAATATTTTTTCCACTTCAATTTTTATATAGTCTTTATCCAAGTTAGAGGAGTTTTAGAACAATTGTCTATGATTTTCGGGACATTTAATGTTTTTATTTCGAGTCATGTAATTTTAGTTTTCCAGAAAACAACCAGTTTTAGGGTGTTTTTGATGTAATTCGAGACAAAATAATGCAAATCAGCAACGTAAAGCATCTTGTGAAGATTTGGGAAGACAATGAATGAAAATTCAAGAGGTATCTGAAGACATTGCAAGATGGAGAAATTATGTTCCAAGTTCAAAGACAAGTTATATGGAAGAGAAACACCCAAAATACGAAGAAACGACGATTACGCGCAAGAAAAAGCATTTATGCGCCCCCCGGGTGTGAACCATGCCTCTAGCACGCTGAATAACGCTCATGCACCATTGTGTGTTTTTCATGCACCTCGAACACACAAAAAAGCACCTAGGTGTTCCCTGGGTGTGATCTGCGCTCCATGGGCATGTTGATTTCGGGAAATAACTGCTTTTTGCTACTTTTTGGTGAAAAAACCTAGTTTTTAGACCCAAACCCAGGTGGAAACCAAACTTATAAATATAATTCCTTTCATTCATAATTTTTTATTCAGAACGAAGCGGTTCAAGAGGAAGTCAAACATTAGGAGCTTAAAGGGAGATGTATCTCTCCTCACTCTAAGTCTCTAGGGTAGAGTTTTAAGATGAATCTCTATTTTACGTTGTTGGATTATTTAGTTTAAGTGTTCATATTCAGTTATTTTTTGTGCCGTGTTTAATTTTATTATGCGAAGTACGTGATTCTTTTGCATCACCTAGGACACACCTGAGGTAACAGTGAATTGCCCGATTACGGAAGTGGGATACCTAATATAATTGTGAATTACTCGAATCAGAAAGTATTTTAGATAATGGTAGACAACCACCCGAATTTGGGAAACTGTCTTAACTAGGAATAATGTGGTTGAACCTACACACCTAGAATAGTAGAATCATCTTTAATAACGTGAGATTTCTTGTATTTGTCGTAAACCTTGAAAGAAGAAGGGGTTCGTGGTATAAAAGGTTAAATGGCAAACTAGATACGATATGACCATGTGTCGAACTAGGGAGATTTATAAGAGATTTTTTGATTTAGCCACGACATTCCTGTTAGGGAGGTGAATCGATAATGGAATAACTTGCACACTAACTAAATTAATGAAGTTCTCTCAATTGATTTCTTTACAACAGAAATGACACAGGGCACACACGTTTTGTTATTTGTGTCACATCTTTTTCATTTCCCAAGTGTGAATTGATGATAGAACACTTGATGCATTTGTTTACACCTAAAAATAATTATCATGTTAGTTGAACTCGACAAACAAAGGATTGAGCGAACTGATGAGGATGCCCCCTCAACCGAGTGAAGGATATGTGATTTTGGAGCAGCCGAGCGAAGGAGGAAATTCTTTGTCAAGACCACTAACTCAAAATATGGGTCGTCAAAGGCTAAACACTGACTCAAAAGCATAGTTGAACTTGACAATGACGCATTACACGTGATCTTTGTTCTCATCACCAGTAGCAGTTTTGAGAAATGAGGGATAATACACAATTTACGATGGAGTTCGGTGTAAAAGGACCTAATCAACAAATTATGCCAATCAGATGAAACTAAAGCAACGCATAGGGTGCCATGATCGAACTACCAATAGAGTTATCACCCAACACCAGCAAAAAATAGTTGGATAAGGGTTATACACCGTAGGACACGTCGATTGGCTAACAATCAATAGTCACACTATACATAATATGTTCATCCAATACAACAAACACATCTGATCAATTAAAAAAAAATCTCGTAATTTTATCTCTATGCATTTTAAGTGCAAATTAAACCCAAAACAACCATACATAACACTCTAATGGAGAAGTTATGGAACTCATGGCTGAAGGACAAAGTTCTTCCCTCAACACTAGTCGTTTAAAGCAAGAGGAATTACAGTTGAGGAAACGTAATCAACCTCAACTAGTTTCGGCTTCCATCAATACATTTTAATGAGACATATCATTGATGGAAATCTAAGGGGGAGTGATTTGAATAATAAAGTTAATGGATGTTCATCCTTAGTATTTCACATTCCCACAACTCCCATTAATGAGGATGGCTACTGATCTTTGATTACCTTTTGATAATTTACTAGTCTATTTGTGTCCTATAAACAATACTTGTCTTTTAGTGTAGAGACACAATACTTATGAAGAGAATAATACAAAAACTCACATCTTCTCCGTCTCTGATCTTGTCGTTCTAACTTATTTTACAACAATCGTCTCTTTTTTAGGCCGTTGTGTTTTTTTTTCTTCTTAATTTTTTTATATTATATATAAACTTCTTAAAAGTCTACAACATCAGTTGTAATATACTATATGGATAAAGGTGTTTTTGCCCCTGTCGTACGGGCAAGTTTTAATTTTAGTCTATGTAAAAAAAAAAAAGATTATGTCCTTGCCATTTAATATTCATTTATTTTTAGTCCCTCGTGGCATCTAACTGTGCATATATGATGATTTGATACGTTAAAGGTGCTTATGTGGCATGCTAATTACGTGTTTTAATATTTTTATTCCACGTAGATTTTATTTTAATTAATAACAATTTAAAAAGGAAAAACAATGATGTTCTTCATCTTATATTCCAATAAACTCATATTTTCTTCACCTTCTACAACCGTACTCCTTATCGTCTCTTCCCGACATACGCCCACAATATCCTTCTCTACCCCAAGTTATCTCCCTCTTCTTCACGAACCCCCATAAGCCACAATTCACCTTTATCCGCAAAATAAAAAACAACCCAAATAAGGGAAAACCCAAAGATGGAAGCCCGATCAAACTAGAATCTTGATAATCTCTTCGAGGATCTCTTCCATCCACTTCAAGTGGTCGTCGACGATGATCTTTCGTCACACATCGTTTACAGTTTTGGGAGTAGGGTGAAGTCAATGGGGATTATTTTGGTTTGGATTTCAAGTGTGAGTTTGAATCTTCCTCTTCCATTGCTTCTTCAGTCTCTTTAAATTTTATTTGTTTATCCTTTTTTTTTGTTGAATTTTGTTAGGTTTCATTGAATTTTTTTAGTTCGAGTTTCTTATCGGAGAACCTAACCCCTTAAGGAATGGTATAGAGAAACTAAATCGAGGTTTATCTTTTACTCACCAAATCTCAATCATCATACCTAGATCTATGTGGTTTTATCAAATTTATTATTGAACATGAGATCGAAGCATCATGTTTATTTATTTAGATTTCTAAATTGTTTTTAATTGTTGATATTGCTTGTTATGTTCTTGGTTCATAAAATTTCACTTCACATTTATCTTTTTCTCTACAAGATCCATATTTCACACTTCCCGCCATGCCTTAGTCCAGTCTCTCATCATATTAAATTTCACCACTGTCGTCTTTGGGAATTTGAACTTTATGTATTTCTCTTAACTTTTACACTTTCATGCTTTTGTTAGACGATGAATGATTTGTGTTCGTTATTTTTTTTTTATATTAATGATTTGTAGTTTTTTATTTGTATCTGTTAAATGAGATTTGGATTTAACACAATTATTGTGCAACCAAAAGTGATCTCACACTACGTGAAATTGTTGAGATCTATGTTGTGAATTTAGAACTGTTAGATCGCAAATTGATGGTCGTGATCCATTACAACGGCAAACTGAGTTATTGTCATAGATTTGTGTCCTATTAAATGGCATTGAATGATGAGGATGAATATTGAGTGTGTTAGTAGATTTATGGATTTGTTGTTGTATATTAATTTGCTTTTAATTGTCCGTTGATATTTGAGTAATGAATATTTGAATGAAGATTCAATTCGAGGGATGAAAATTTTAGTTACATAGTGAAGATGTAGATGATATTAAGTTCAAATTTAATTTTCAATGGCTTTATTCGATGTTTATGTTCGTTCCAAGGGGTTCAATTTTTCAAAACTTGCAAAGATCATGAAGAAGAAGATTCAATTTTTTGTTTTGTTTTAGGGTTTTTTCTTTTTTTAATTTGCTTTTATCATATAACGACCCTGCATCTACTTCCACTTCAAGCTCTTGTAGAGTTTCTTTTTATTCAGAAACTTCATATGCTTCCCCTTCGACAATGGTGATGGTAATTTGAGTTAGATAATTTGAATCTAAATCTCCAAAACCTTCACATTTAAAGCATTTAAGAGCCCTAGACTGATTTTCTTTTGAAAATTGATTGAGAAGGTTTATCGCGCATTTGCGTGCCCCAGGTTTATTTTCTTCTGTAGATAGAGGAGAAAGTTTATTGCAGATGTCGAGTTGATCTATTAGTATTTTGTAAGTATCATCACTAGAATTTTCATTTGAGGAAAAATTCCTGTAAGAAGGCTTCTTAGGCAAATGGTTTTCGCACGACATGAAATAAAAATAGTAATCTAAAAAAAAAAATCAACGCAGTTTATCGCATCATCTTAAACAACACCGTTAATTTATAGACGAAGTTAATCTACATCGTTTCCATCATCTTCTTTAGCACCACCCGTTATGTTTTAAAAGAATTTAATTAGTATACACATGATCATACACTTAGTTTACACATTCGTATCGTCACATCAATTAATGAATACGAAAACACTTAGGATCCTATCCAATTTGAAGATGACTAGAAAATGTTAGAAAGTGAATCATCAGTTAAGTACATACATGCATCGTGCCGCTTCCAAGTGACTGTCTTGAAATTCCGAAAACTCGCATCAGTTCACCTTCTTCCTCAATCAATCAGATCTCACACACACACACTCTCTCTCTCTCTCTCTCTGAATCTGAATCTTGCAAAAACCTTCACAAAATTCCCCAAATCTAATCACAGCTTGAATTGATTATTTCTCAATCAATCAAATTCAATCTGGTGATTGATGTCTTCTCCCAATCAACCACCATCTTCTCCAACCCCTTTCGATATGCACACTTTCTTCAATCCCCCAAACCCTAACCCTAACCCTAACCCTAACATTTCTTCTCAATTCCCTTCCTCCGCTCCTTCACCACCACCACCTTCTTCATCCTCCTCCTACCCTTTCCCTCACAACAACAATAACTACCCTTACGATCACCACCATCTCCAGCTTCAGCATCAACATCAACACCAGCAACATCAACAAAACCAGACCAATTTTCCAATTCAACACCGTTCAATTTCATTTCCTACACCCCCTCTTCAACCACCTCAACAACCTCAACCAATCCCACCTCCTTCAAATCCTAACGCCGGTGCCCGTCTCATGGCTCTCCTCAGCACCCCTCCAATCCAACAACAACAACCACCACCGCCACAATCACAGCCCATTTCCTCTGGCGCTGTTAATCCGGCGATAACTGCTGCCAATGCTGCCGCGGCAGCGTTGATTAGGCTGCCGAGCAGTAAGGTGCCGAAAGGAAGGCATTTGATTGGTGATCATGTTGTGTATGATGTGGATGTTAGGTTGCCTGGTGAAGTGCAGCCTCAGCTTGAGGTTGCACCGATTACGAAATATGGATCGGATCCTAATCCGGTTTTGGGTCGACAGATTGCTGTGAATAAGTCTTATATTTGTTATGGGTTGAAACAGGGGAATATCAGGGTGCTTAATATTCATACTGCTGTTAGATCTTTGCTTAGAGGCCACACTCAGGTTTGGTTTTGTTAGTTTACTCTCTTGTTCATTTGTTGGTGCTTTGTAATTGTTTTGTAATTGGGAAAATTAGAGGAAAGACTTTAGGGGTTAATACTAGTTTAATTGATGATTATGTATATAACTGTTCTAGATTTGATGAAAAAAATGAGGCTAGATTGTACTTTTTATATGCTGTTTGATGTTTTATCTTTATGAATATTAGGTCAAAAGAGTTTGTGGACATATCGTAACATTTGTATAAGGTTATTCATGCACTTAGATTATTGCTTATGTCGTAAGTTAAGCTTATTTAAGTTCCATCAAGAGTCTTCTTTATGAATGTGTGCTTTAGGTGGTAAGATGAAAAAGATACAAATGTGGATCTTCAAGAAAGCTTAGCTTTTAAGTTCGCTGCATACAAGATTTTAGTATTTCATTTGAAAGCTAAAACTGATTTTAAAGTATTATATTGATGGCCACTTTATTATTTTCTCAAGCATCAAATTGATAGGACTAAAGTAACATATATCAACAATTGGCACAGTAACACACATGATAGATTTTCCCACTGGCATTTCTTTGCTTCTTGGTGAAATTTATATTGAAGTGCTGTTGTAATTTTGTATGAAGGAAAACTTTGTGTTTTGTTAATTGTAACAGAGTTCTTTTCTTATCCAAAATTTATCTGCTGGATTGCTGCTCTTTAGTTGATGAATAGTTTCATTATTTCCAACTCTAATGTGATCTAAATGTATGTTATTAATGGCATAATCACTGAAAGGCTAACCGTTTTATCCTCTAATTAAATCTCTCCTTTTTTAATTATTCTCAGAGGGTCACAGACTTGGCATTCTTTGCTGAAGATGTTCATCTCCTGGCTAGGTAGTTTCTGTTGCCTGAAATTTTTAAATGGCCTGGTTTGTTTGTCTACGGATTATGGGAACATACTTTTTTTTATTTTACAGTGTTGGCACAGATGGCCGTGTCTTTGTGTGGAAAATTTCTGAAGGCCCGGATGATGAAGATAAGCCTCAAATTACTGCCAATATTGTTATTGCTGTTCAAATAGTCGGAGAGGAGAAAGTTGAACATCCTCAAATTTGCTGGCACTGCCACAAACAAGTAATTGCCCCACACTATCTTGTTTTGTTGTTCTAAATCCTAAAAGCAATGGTTTTGGTTTCTTCCTTGTATTCTTGTTATATTAATTCAACATTTTCATTCAGGAAATTTTGATAGTTGGTATGGGAAAAAATGTTCTGAGAATTGACACCACAAAAGTTGGAAATGGTGAAGCCTTCGTAGCAGAAGATCCTCCAAAATGTCCTCTTGACAAGCTCATTGACGGGGTTCAACTTGTTGGAACACATGATGGGGAGGTCACTGATTTGTCAATGTGCCAATGGATGACAAATCGATTGGTATCAGCATCACAGGATGGCACGGTCTGTATTTTCTTGCTATAATGGTTATATAATAATTCTATTAACAATTGATAATATTTTTTTTTTATTTTGATTCATATTTGGGTTTAAAGCTGAAAAGATTTCTTCAACAATTTAAGTGGATGAGATTAAATAATGCAGTGGCATGAATGTTCTTTGAACATATGTGGTTTTCTTTCAGCATATTAGTATTTAATATTTTAGTAGAAAATCAAACACACATATATTGCATTGGTCACTAGAAAGATAACAATGGAGGAAAAAACAATAATGGCAGATAACAATCAAACAAATATAGTAGACTTAATGGCAGAAAAACTAGGAAGGACAAGAGTCGGGAACAAATATGAATCTGGGATATTATTATTTCATTTTTTAAAAACCAACAGAAACTTGTCCTTTCTATCAAAAGTTATATTACAGGGTTGTTTCATTGGGAAAAATTGCTGGCAGAAAACTACATCCTGTTATCTTCATTAGTTTGAATATTTTCTCAAACAAGTGTACTGTCCCTTATGCATGCTTATATCCTGTTTTTTTATTTGTTTGATTGTTATAGACCTCCTAATCATGTTTGTCTTCTATTATCAAATGTGACAGATAAAGATATGGGAAGATCGGAAGACACAGCCGCTTGCTGTTTTCAGACCTCATGATGGGCATCCTGTTTTTTCTGCTACATTTTTTACTGCTCCACACCAGCCTGATCATATTGTCCTTATCACAGCAGTAAGTGTGTTGATCATTTTTTATAATGCAGCAGGCCAGGTCTCTGAATTTGTCTTTCCAGAAGTCAGCTTAGTGCAATTTTTGTGATGAAGACAATTTCTACTCACTACAGCATAACTATGTCTCGTTTAGAATTGATTTTGTTTTTGAAGTGGCACATGACCGTAGTTCATTACTGTGTTATCAAATATTCCCCCATAAAACTAACTTTATTCAAATGCCATGCCACTATTCTTGTGATACTTGTTTCACCTGTTTTTACTTAACATCCTTGTAGGGACCACAAAATCGGGAAGTGAAGCTCTGGGTCTCAGCTAGTAAAGAAGGTTGGCTGCTTCCAAGCGATACTGAAACATGGAAATGCACTCAGACTTTGGAGTTGAAGAGTTCAGCTAAGCCGTCTCTTAAGGATGCATTCTTTAATCAAGTTGCAGCATTGCCTCATGCAGGTCTGCTTTTACTTGCAAATGCCCAGAGGAATGCTATATATGCTGTGCACTTGGAATATGGTCCTAATCCCGAATCAACTCGCATGGATTATATGGCCGAGTTTACTGTGACCATGCCCATTCTTAGTTTTACTGGAACAAGTGATATTTTGCCTCACGGGGAACATATTGTTCAGGTTTATTGTGTTCAGACACTGGCTATTCAGCAGTATGCTTTGGATTTAGCACAATGCTTGCCTCCACCATTAGAAAATGCGGGACTAGATAAGTCTGATTCCAGTGTTTCACGAGATGCAATTACTGCTGAAGGATATTCCTCTTTAGACTCGTCTGCAGGTAGAACATCTGAGATGTCTTTACCCAGTTCTGCTCCCAAAACAATGATGCAAGCAAGTAGCACTGAGAGTGGTCTCGTGTCAAGATACCCTTTAAGCTCAGGTCATACTGAAGCACCTATTTCTAGACAAATCAGCAGTTCAAATGTTGAAGCTAAAACTGTTACACTGGCTCCTTCTAGTAGTGATGCTGATATTGTTTGTGTTCCTTCTATACCTCCTCCTTTGAGCCCAAGGTTGTCCAGGAAGCTTTCTGATTTCAGGAGTCCACAATCTAACTTGAGTGATCATGTTGGGGACCAAGCTGTTAATGATTATTCAGTTGACAGACAAATGGATACAATTCACAAGAACTTGTCCGACCAATTTAATAGCGATACAAAGAATGATGACAATAAAATCAAACAGGATGACATTTCTAGTGTACTTAACCCTTCTGCCATTTTTAAGCAACCAACTCATCTGGTTACACCATCTGAGATTACAAAAGCCAGTTCCTCCTCTGAGACTAATATGGTCGATAGAGTGAGTGAGGTAGAAACAAAGATCCTGGATGTGGTTGATATGGGTAATGCCGAAGTAGAAGTGAAAGTGGTAGGTGAAGCAAGGCCTAATCAAAATGATGAACTTGGCAGGCAGGGGCCACAACAAAACCCAGTTTCTGATGGCAAAGAAAAATTCTTTTGCTCTCAGGCTTCTGATCTTGGCATTGAGATGGCCCGAGAATCTGGTGCGATAGGTGGGGAGACTTACATTACAGAGGAACCTGGACAAGTTGATTCTACTGGAGGGGACTCGCTGGCCCAACCTTCCAATGCAGGTGAGGATGGACTCCAAGACTTGCCAAAAGATGTCCATGAAAAGGTTTCCGACTCATCTACATCAATGGTAGTACCACCGTCACCTGCATCTAATACAAAAGGGAAGAGACAAAAGGGTAAGAATTCTCAACCATCAGGTCCGTCTTCCCCGTCTCCAAGTGCATGCAATTCAACCGATTCGTCCAATGAACCAAATGGAATTTCAAACCTCCCATGTACTGAAAATAGCTATCCTCAAATTGTGGCAATGCAAGATTCGCTCAATCAGGTGATTAATCAATAATTTATTGCTTTTTAAGATGCACAGATAGTAAATGCACTGTATTTTATTGCTTTTTAGAATGTATTTAGATGGACTATTTGTGACAGTGCTGTTATTAATGAGAGTTTTTATAAAAAGAAAAACTGCAATTAACACATTTTCACCAAATAAAAAAAACTTCCCATCGATGTATTAAGGACTTAACAGTTTTTTTTTCCTCCCATTTTTCTCTTTAGACGCTAGAGTCTTTAGCTTCTCTTGAAGTACATGTTTGTTTGTAAATACCCATCCAGATGTGTTTTTTATTTCTTTATATTAAGGCTGAGGAAGTGTAAATTGTATATATTGTACAGACTACTTTTTTACTTTTTTGATGGCTGACTATAAGCAGAAGACAATCAAGTAACACCAAAGAATTGTATTGTGTATTTGGGAAATTTTACTCATTAGTCCGTTTTCTTCTTATTTGGCAGTTATTGACAATGCAAAAGGAGATGCAGAAACAAATGACAATGACGGTAACCGTTCCAGTTACAAAAGAGGGTAGAAGGCTCGAGGCAGCCCTAGGGAGAAGCATGGAAAAAGCTGTTAAGTCCAATGCTGATGCTTTGTGGGCTAGAATTCAAGAGGAAAATGCAAAAAATGAGAAGTTGTTGCGAGACCGTTTCCAACATGTTATAGGTTTGATTACTAACTTCATGAACAAGGATCTACCAGCAGTATTGGAGAAAACTGTAAAGAAGGAAATGACTTCAGTTGCGCAAGCTTTAGTTCGTTCAATGTCTCCTGCTATTGAGAAAACATTATCCTCTACTATAGCAGAATCCTTCCAGGTTCGTACATTATCTTTGATCTTTATATCAACAAGTAGCAATTAGAATTTCTTTTGGACAATAGTAGAAATCAGAATGAACACAATGATGTTGTCTTGCTGGGATCTAATTGGCACTTTATGCGATAGAGAGGAGTGGGCGACAAGGCAGTGAATCAACTTGATAAATCAGTTAATTTAAAGCTCGAAGCTACTGTAGCTAGGCAAATCCAAGCACAGTTTCAGACAACTGTCAAACAGGCGCTTCAGGTATGTCACTTACCATGATTTCAGTTTAAATTTGTTGAGTTTTGTGTATTAATTTAGTGTTGTAATCATTGCTATTTGTGATTTCGCGAGGTAATTTTATTCACAAGTGTGAAATAATTTCATATGCAGGATGCACTCAAATCCAGTTTTGAAACAACAGTGGTCCCTGCATTTGAGATGTCCTGCAAAGCCATGTTTGAGCAAGTTGATTCTACATTCCAGAAAGGCATGGCTGAACATTCAAATGCAGTGCAACAACGCCTTGAATCTGGGCCTACTTCGTTGGCAATGACTCTAAGGGTGAGTAACGGAGTATACTTGTTCATTTGGGGTCTTCTGTAGAATTAAGAGTAAATAATTTGGATTTTGAAACATTATATTAGCTTAGTAAAATATATTAAATGTATGCCGCTTAATTTTATGTTTTTTTACAACAAAAATGAATATTTTGGCTTAATGTGGGCTAGGGTTGCACCCTTTACCCTGTTGTTTTGTATTTGATGCTTCAAACCTGCCAAATGTCTCAAATTACTTGCAGGGGATTTGGATCCTCCTGTTCAGAGAAGCTTCGTTACCCATGTTTTCTCTGTCTCTCTACTCTATGTATGGCACTACAGTGAAAGAGAAAACATGGGGATATATCCTCCTTGGAACAATAGTGGATCTGAATCCACTCGGATATTAATTGTAATCTGGTAGTCTGTCTTCTATTACAACTGAAAAACAGATATTCCACAATTATTAATTTTCATCTATTTATGCCCGCCTTTTGTTGAGTGCGCCAGGGTCTTCTCACCACCCGCATACTGAGGGAAGTTTGCCGACTTTCATGTTCTGCTTGATATATGGTTGTATATGTGTGTCCTAGATTCTTTTATTTTTTTAAAAGCTATTAATTTCTTGGTTATGTCAAAGTGACATTTTTCTCACGAGCTGAATAGAAGTGATTGATTTCGAGTTTTATTCTAGATAAAGCTTTTGGACATGGTACTCTTATATGGCTTGCCAATGTCTCCGTATCTCAATGTTGGTATTCCTCGTGATGTTTTTTTGCAGGATTCCATTAATTCAGCATCATCAGTTACTCAAACCTTGAGTAGAGAAGTGCTCGAGGGTCAGAGAAAGCTAATGGCACTTGCAACCTCAAGAACAAACTCTGGCACATTGAATACTCTACCCATCCAGCTGAATAACGGTCCTTTACTTCATGAAAAGGTAGGGAATTTGGCTAACTATTTGTTGGTCTTTGTTGTCGATAGGGTTAAGACAGAAGCCCATACTATTCAGTTTATATGGTAATAATGGCTATTGCAATTTTGTTATGCATATCAGGTTGAGGCACCACTAGATCCCACAAAGGAGCTAGCAAGGTTGATTTCTGAGCGGAAATATGAGGAGGCATTTATTGCAGCACTACACAGAAGTGATGTATCTATTGTATCTTGGTTATGCTCTCAGGTATGTCCGAGATGTTTCCTTATTTTCAATTTAACAGACAGGTCTCTCCTGTTGGAATGTGTGCAATTATTATCTCTGATTGGCTTAGGGTGCGTTTGGTTCAAACAAGTGAAGGGTTTTTAATGTAGCATAGGGGTAAGGATTCAGTGAGATATTTTATTTAGTTGAGAGGAGGGATTTTGATGGAGGGAAAGCGTTAAATTACTTTCTAAACCTTCGTAAAATATCACAATGTATTCGAGAGCATTACCTTAACATGTAGCATATTGGTCCTTATTTCAGCCAAGCATTAAATTGAAGTTCAGGCTGTTGTGTATATGTAATTGACCATCAAGAGAATCACTTCATTTCTGCTGTGCAGGTTGATTTACATGGACTTTTGACATTGGTTCCTCTTCCCTTAAGCCAAGGTGTAGTGCTTTCACTTCTGCAGCAGCTGGCGTGTGATATCAACAATGACATGTCCCGAAAGCTCTCGTGGATGACAGACGTGGCTACTGCTATTAATCCCTCAGATCCCATGATAACAATGCATGTGCGACCCATCTTCGAGCAAGTCTATCAGATACTGAACCATCAACGTAACTTGCCTTCTATCACTGGATCTGATCTCTCAAGTACCCGTCTTTTATTGCATGTCATCAACTCCATGCTGACGACATGTAAATGATTTATTTTTAGAATTGTGCAAATTTGTCATTTGAACTCTTCTGATACAATTGGAATTTTGTACAAAGTTGTGAGTTTCATGGATAGGGTCAAAATCGGTATAGTCAAACTGTCAAATATTCAACTGGACATTGTTCTTTTCTGTCTCAATTTAGACACTGTATCTGGCTTAAGCCTTACTTTTGACATGCGTCAACTCGTTGACGATTAGGATAAAGTGGAGGAAGTTCTATTTATTTTTTAACAACGGTTGCAACTACTGGAAAGTGTTTCTTACATACATGTTTGAAGTCTTTTATTGCATGTCACAGCTAGTTTTCTGTTATCTTACATGTTCAAAGTTTTTCAAAGTGTATTTAACTGGATTTTACATAGGTGTATGTTTATAACAACCTCCACTTTTAAATATAAGATTTCATCAACTAAATCGCAATGAGGATAACGGTTACAATTTCTTCAGGGACAAAAAAACTGTTTTATTTACTACAGTACCTCTTATTAAAAGTGACATAATTTCTTCAAGGACTCTGTTTTTCTTTTAACTGTCGTTTTAGAATAGTAATATAAAATTAAGGCAGTTGATTGTTGGAGTTTTTTTTCTTTTCTTCTTTCTATTATACTCTCATTTTAATTCATATAAATTTTTATATTTTTCAAACAAACTTTTTCTTTCTAATAAGTTTGATTCCATATCTTCTGTGACAAATAATTGATAT
>Ga0228711_1001348_pt1 | contig 35782 bp, 16 predicted proteins | sample MedpolnodulmetaG_2_FD_177996 | JGI IMG/M metagenome (GOLD analysis project Ga0228711, IMG submission 177996) | Root nodule microbial communities from Medicago polymorpha collected in Santa Monica, California, United States - brown nodules | ecosystem: Host-associated > Plants > Roots > Nodule... | reverse complement strand
ACACAAGTTGAAGGGGACGACTTCAATGAAACCTTTGCACCCGTTGCAAAAATGACCACCGTGAGGTGTTTACTTACTGTTGCAGTGGCCAAAGGATGGGAACTTCACCAAATGGATGTGAGTAATGCTTTCCTACACGGAGAATTAGATGAGGAAGTGTATATGGAGGTCCCACCAGGTTACAAAGTTTCCAATAAAGAGATGGTGTGTCGCCTAAGAAAGTCATTATATGGTCTCAGACAAGCCTCACGTAATTGGTATTCAAAATTGTCCCAAGCATTGGTAAAGTATGGCTTCCAAGAATGCGAGGCTGATCATAGTTTGTTTACATACTCTCATGGTTCAATTTTCATAGCTGTATTGATTTATGTTGATGATCTAGTTGTGACTGGAAAAGATGCAGAGTCATGTGTAAAATTTAAGCAATACTTGAACAAGTGTTTTCACATGAAGGACTTGGGAGAGTTGAAATATTTTCTTGGTCTAGAGTTGGCCCGTGGCTCCTCTGGATTATTTGTATGTCAAAGAAAGTATGCTTTGGACATTCTAAATGAATGTGGAATGCTAGCTTGCAAACCTTCATCCATCCCTCTTGAACCAAACCATAAGTTAGCATTAGATTTAAGTCCTTTATATGAAAATCCTTCACAGTATCGTAGGTTGGTGGGACGACTTATTTACCTTACAATCACTAGACCAGAATTAACGTATACTGTCCATATTCTAAGTCAGTTTATGCAGGAACCTCACCAGGGGCATTGGGACGCGGCCATGCTTGTTTTGAGGTACTTGAAGTCTTCACCGGGGCAGGGAATTATCATTCCAAGAGATAATGACCTCAAACTAGTTGCGTATTGTGATTCAGATTATGCATCATGTCCAGTAACCCGAAGATCAATCTCAGGCTATGTAACGAAATTGGGAGCAGCTCCCATATCATGGAAAACCAAGAAGCAAACTACTGTATCAAGGTCCTCAAGTGAAGCAGAGTACAGAGCAATGGCTCATGCCACAAGTGAAGTCATATGGTTACGAAGATTACTTGCGCATTTACAAGTAAGATGTGATTCTCCTACAGTTCTACATTGCGACAATCGTGCTGCTATACATTTAGCTTCAAATCCGGTTTTCCACGAAAGAACAAAACACATTGAAGTAGATTGTCACTTCATTAGAGAATTTCTTGTAAAGGGAGTTATCTCTACTGTTCACATACCGACGAAATCACAACAAGCAGACATCTTCACAAAATCTTTGGGAACAAAACAATTTCGAGAACTGTCAATCAAGTTGGGATCTCATCATCCTCAATCTCCAACTTGAGGGGGAGTAATGAGCTGTATTTTATTGTATCAGATTTACCATTCATTGTGACAGATTGTGTCAATGAACTGGTCAATGAATTAGAGTTATTCTGATTTATTTTGATTTACTGTGTTTGATTGTATAGTCAATTAGATTTAAATGACTTCTTAAAATAGAGCCATGACCTCTCTTTTGTATGGCTATATAATCATTGTAAGTACACAGATAAATTCAATTGAATAGAAACATTGTTTTTTATCTCTGTTTCTGTCATTTCAATAAAAATATACCAAATCGCCATAATAAAGAGTCATACTCATAAACTTCGTCAAACAACATAAGTTATCCCACCAAATCTTAAAAACATCCAAATAAAGAGTTTAATAAGTTTTTTAAAATTATTAAAGTTTGTTTTTTTAAAGAAGCTAAAATAATATATTCACACCGAAACGGTTGCCTGCCTACCACAAAAAGTGCCAAAGAAGGCGCGAAGTTACAGTGAGTCCATCAAAGCAAACAAGAAAACAAAAAAGATCTACATAGTCGATCCCATACACGACAAAGGATTAAGTCACCGGTTGTGATAATTAAAAGCAAACGTAGTGTTACCCGCTTTTAACCACACAAAGGATAATAACTTAATTTTGTCTAATAAAATCTGCATATGGTCAACATTTTATTAAGTATATACGTCATTTCTTTCCAAATAACCCAGACAGTTGTGAACCAAATGAGATGTAATAAAGATGGCAAAACTTTTGAAAAACCGCAAAGCTGACCAAACTGTAAGAAGTGATCCACTAAGCATGAGGGATCAGCTGAACTAACCCCAATCCACTATTGGATGAGAGACCAAATACAACCAAAGTGTAAACAATGTAAGAACACATGCGCTGTAATTTCCTCCAAATCACAACCACCTACACAAAGGTTATTAGGAGGTAAGTTATCTCTTGTTGGAAGACGATTATGAAAAAGACGACAAACAAGTAACAAGGCCTTAAGCGGAACCTGTTTGTGCCAAATGTTCATCAAACGCTCCTCATCAAGCGGGATTGGGATTCTCTCCATTGAAAATTCTCTCAAGTTTTCTCATGTGGAATCTCAACCATCAATCATGAGAGAGAAAGTGAAAATTAAATTATAATGAAAAGTGGTTGTTGTATTTTAATGGTGGAGATTGAAAATAGAGAAAACTTGAGAAAATTTTCAATGGAGAGGATTCAAATCCCCTCATCAGTAGGCCCTTCAGAAGAAACTAAAAAATGGTAAGCCCGTTATTTGTGTACCCTTTAATAGGATCAAGAAGCCATTGCCACTTGTCCTCAACATTAATCTGCAAAACAAAATTGTGAAGTAAAGCACAACACTACCTCAACAAGTCTTACTCCCAGGCGTGCAAACACCGCTTCCACTTCTAAGCATGTCCACCCTCACCCCAACCTAACTTACACATCTCCGCAACAATCAACACCCTTGTCTCCGCCAAGTCATAAAGCCTCCTAAAACTAACACAAAAAGGTACATTACCCACCCATAAGTTATTAAAGTTAAAATAAACCCATACAAGGGAAGAGCTAATATGTTCAAAATTGCGTAAAATCGAAATAAATTAACTAAATTTTACTTGATTTTATCACTGTTATTTCACTCAAAATCAGTCCAAATTCCTATTTCACTAAAAAACGATTTACAATCGACTTAAGACTAAATTCACATCTAAAATCGAACAATTTTATGAGTTGACACTTGACTTTGAAAACATAGGGGCTATGTGCCCAACACGTTTTATTTTATAACTTGATTTTGAAATAAAAAAGATTAGGTATTGATAGGAGGAGTATTCAAATTCAAATATATTCAAATTAAAATTGCATATCGATTAAAAAAATCAAATCGAAAACTGCACAAAAGTGAATTATAGTAAATGTGTTTACTAAATTTTTTATTGTTAGTATTTAAAAAATTTAATTATACTATTATGTATTTTTTATTTTATATGTTTCAAACATAATCTTTCATTATCATTACATAATGTTAACTTTTAGTATAATATATTTTATATATTTTGCATCAAACGGATAACTTTAGCGTGTTTCTATAATTTTAATAATAATTATAATTATGGTAAAAAAAGAATTAAAATTGTAATTTAAATATCCAAAAATCAGTCAAAATTAAATAACATAAAATTGGATCGGATTCCATCAAAAAAAATAATAATGGATCGGATTGAATTTCTTAATGAGATATTCAAATTAAACATGCGATTTAATTATTTTTAGATTGGATAATTTTTTACATCCAAACAAATACAAATTGCACCGAAAACATCCCAAGTTATTTGTATTTACGAGGTTACAGAGAATTTCGATTTGAATCGTCAAAAAATCGAATTTCAATTTTTTTAAAATTAGTCATATGCATATCGAAGATAAGACATAACCATTTTGATTCCTTTAAATCTAGTTTGCCAACGCCTCTTGGATTAAACCACCCAAACCCTCTACTACAATCAAAAATAAAAAAGGTGTTATGGGTCTCTTTGTTTGAGTCTCCTAAAAATATTCAATTTATCACTTCAGTTTCAATTCATAAGAATCGAGAGACAGCCTGAAAATCGCTCACTAGGATCCACACCATCCACTTAGGATCAAAATCATACCACTTCATTGTATAATCAATGAATGTACAATTTACAAAGTCATACATTTTTTTTCTTCTTCTCAAAATCTACTTTAAATATTAAACAATATTTTCCAACTTTCTTCACCCTATCAAGCACTAAGTAATTTCAACAACACTATCATCTATTTGTCGTTCTCTTATAAAAGTCGATTGATTAACAAATATGGTTCATTTGTGGAAAATAACGTGAAAACAATGAAATGACATGCAAAAAATAAGACAAAGTCGATAAATAATAATTTTTCACCTTTTAAAATGAATGTAAAATGCAAGTTTTTATTTTTATTTTTATTTTTAGGGTCTTGTTAACAAATACCCCCTGAGACACTCTTTAAGCATTCCAAAAGGAGAAATTATTTCATAAAAAAGTCAAATATTTCAATTTTCAATGCACTGATTGCATAAATTTTTAAATAAAGTTACATTTTAAAGGTCTTAAAGAGTGTCTCGGGTACACTCGTTGACATTTCCCTTATTTTTATAACTAGAATATTATGATTATTTTTATTTAGTAGATGTGAAAAAATTAAACTCATTGATCAGTGACAAACAATTATTTCGTGTATTATATCTTTCAATGATACTCTTTAGTGACTTAAAATAACATGAAAACAATAAAATGACCTACAAGTGTGGTTTTACGAAGTGTTTCAGCACAGTTCACTAACGTTGATCAATCAAGAGCTTTGCCGTCACTCCTTAAAGTTACCAGTTGTATCAGACACTTCTTTAATTCTTTTCCACGCTGCATGCCTCCTTATTCTTAAGGTAAGGTAAATGGCCAGGCATGGTGGGGCAGGAGCATTCTGCAAACAATCTTTTTGGCTTGACCAAGAAGTCTCATGCCCTCCGAGTCGCATGACGTTTTAACTGTAAAAACTTCTTTCGCAATTCATGCTTTTCTGTTTTTATGACCAGATATTTTTTATTGATTTCCATTTCAAATTGTTCTCCGGACTTTTTATCAACATGAGGCAATCGTAACACAATATATAAGACTCATGATTCAAACAATCCAATCTTCTCTGTAAAAGGCGGAAGCCCCCCAAAATAGTTTTCCAAAAATGGGTGATCAAAAGATCAAATCTCTATATGTATCTTGGTGATCATTACTTTATAATTTCTTTTTGAAATGAAACTTATAGAAGAATGAATCTTATCTGTAAGTATACAAGTAAGAATTTAGAAAAACAGACATATATTATTGTTTTCCCCTTCATTTTATATTTTTCAATTTACACTTACATTGAATAATCAGGATTGGGAGTGAAAGTGGAGGTATTAAGAAGGCCCATAATAAGGATGCTATTCTAAGTTGATCTAAGTACTTACACTTAACTTAAATTTCAGAGAATCTTTAAATTTCATGTCAAAGATTCTCTCTTTTACTAAACAAAATACATTCCTCAATTCAGCACACACAAAAATGGAACATGAAATGATGAAAGGAATGTCCAAATATTACTAAAAGCTATTTACAAATGTTTTTGAATGGTTTCTGAAAGATTGTTAAAAATTGATTCTAACTTGCTTAATTGTGTAGGATCTACGATTTTATCTTCAAGATGCTCATCACTAGGAATATCCTAACATGTTAATATCCTCTAGGAAAGACTATAAAAGAATCTAGAAAGAACTATGTAAACCTGGTAACAGATTATATACACGATGAGTCAGCACGTCGTTAACGCCTGAGCCTGAAACCGAATAAACTTATCAAACCATTCCTTTTGATATAATCCACCAGGTGCTATGGGTGAAGGTTTGAACTTAGTTTTTCTTGTATAGTGTGTGTAAATTTTTGTTTAAGCTTTATGAAGTTTTTCCCTCATTGACATTTTACAATTTCACGAAACAATACACCCACCATAGGATGATCACACGTCAAAATAACTTCACAATACACAGAATATGTATAAAAAAAACACAAATCAAACAAAATATATATGAAGCTGTAAGGATTTGCAGGTAGAGAAATGCAAGAAATCCTCAATTGGTATTCAATAGAACAGTATAATGAGATTATAACTGAAATTGCTAATACAATTCTGATAAGGAATTGTAAATCAATCAGTACAATGGTTAATTGCTAAAAAGGGGAAAAGGCCAAAGCCTAACAAGAGAAAATAACAGAAACAGGAGAGAAGGGACAGAATTCCAAGAAGGGAGAGAAATATTCTTCTAATCAATATATGAACTCAATCACTAATTCCTCACTAATTATATTGTATACATGAACTCAATCACCAATCCAACTGAGCATCTTTTTAATCTTGAAAATAACACTTCATCATAAGAATGCAACATGTTTTTTAAATATATTACATTTTATTGGACCATACAATACTATAATATTTCTCATCATCATCTGCAAATTCAACAATGTCTTCTAACTCCATTTTAAATATTATATTGTTGCATTCTCTTCTTTGCAAAAACTTTTAGATGACTTCTTGCAATGTCTTTACTACATAAGGTGCACAATGAGAATGAACCCTTTATACTATGTTTCTTCATTCAATCTCTCGTCACACTACTATTTTGCCTTGCTTTCATTGCACAAGCCACAGTATACAAAGCTATAACATAAATGTATACTAGTTTTAAAAGAATCCCCCCTGTAGTAGTATTTCTTACTGATATAACTGAAGTAGAGAAAAGGATATGTAGAATGTGATATATTTTTACAAAAAAATCTATCTTGCTCTTTTCCTGGTTTGAAATTGAGAGATAGCAAGGGCCAAAGTTAACAGAGTTCACTAAATTTAGAGAACAAAACCTTCAGCGATCACAATATAAATAAATAAAATAAATTACAATATAAAACAATTTCTAACAGCGATCACAACATACATTAGAACCCAATCCAACTACACATGCATAAGTAAAAGCGAATCACACAAACAGAGTTGTGAAAGTTTCCATTAAGCATATTACAAACAATTAATCAAAAAACATTTCATGACCTGTTACTGCATCAGCTCATGCGGCATACTGGGTCATATTACAAACGCAATCAAACACATATTACCCAACAAATGAAGCAGCCACCCAAGAGTACATAATACAACATGATTATAAATTTCAAGAAAATAGGGAAGGATAATATTTTACAACCTCATTCATCTTGTTTGTGTCATCTTCTTAAGCTTGATCATTGTCGCCAGGGAGTGAAAGCAGAGACTTTGTATACATAGCCGCGAATCCCCATCTACTTGGATTGTTACAATAGGAATGATGCTCTAAAAACTGACCATTGTCATCATACTTCACCAATCCACGACCATCTGTTCCAATAATATCACCGCTTTTTGTACAGCACAATGGGGAAAAGTACCGAGTTGGAATGCCATCGATAGGAAGAACAAGAGTCTTAGTCCAAGACGAATGCACTTTGTATTCTTTCATAATCCATATTTCAACTGTATCTTCCTTCTTAACCCATAGACTGAGAAATTCTCCAAATACCCAGAAATCACAATACGTAGGACCAGGGTCAAAATCATCTGGCAAAGACATCTCTAAAAGTTTTCTTTCCATTAAATCAAAGGCAAGAATAACACTCATTGATAAATCATGACGAAAAGACAACCAATAAATAGCCCCGTTAAAGAAGGACCCTCCTCTGGGTTCAAATTCATTAGCGTTCAAATAAGGGAAATGAGTACCCTCAAGTTCTTTCCACGTATTATCTCTCAATGAGAAAAACTCCAAATGTGAATCATCATCATCATCTACCGTTGAAACATAGTAGAGCGAAACCACCAAGTAATCATCTCTTAACTGATCATACCCAAACCCATATGGATAATAGAAATATTCGGAATAATTAGGAGAAAAAGGTATTTGTTTGTGAACACCAGTAGATGGATTCCATAGGTAGAAGGTTGAATTACCATGCAAAAATATAAACCCTCTACATGAACCTTTAATTTCAAGATCAAAATGAGATTGGGGATCCACAAAACTAAGGTTTAGTGAAGCAGAATCAGAATTATATGCTTCAAAATCTATAGAACGAGTTTCCAAATCTGGATTTGATATGAGTACAATTTTACTAGTCTGTGTAATTTGAAAATGTGAATTAGCAAAGTGGGGATTAGAGATAAGAGAAAACCAAGACTTACAAACGCACTTGAAACGTATAAGAGACTTCACCGGCAACCTTAGTAGAACTTGAATCATTAATTCATGAGGCATATGCATGATGTTCTTCTCTGTGTGTCTTTCTCCTTGTTTCTCTTGCGTTTTGGTTCACTTGTCATTTATAATTTCTAGGATGATGATATATAAATTATTTATTTAAAGCAAATTCTCCGTACACCAAATCGTTAAATCAATAATTAAATGAGTTTTTTTTTTTGAAGAAAAAAAAATTATTTTCTATCATTGACAATTATAATAATTAAATTTTATTTATCAAAAGCTACGACGAAATGAAATTTACTTTTTTTGAATTTTTATTACTCATAAGTATTGATTATTTTTTATGAAAAAATGTTAAAAATTTAATATGATTCTTGTAAATAATGAAATGATGTTTTTTCTTATGAAATGATGTTTTCTAAAATATAAATATTGACAAATAGCTTTTTATTTCATAAAATGATCGTTAGTTTATAAATTTATGAAACAAGAATACCGGTACACCTTAATTTGTGAGGTGTATCGTAGAAGTTCATTTTATTTAATTAATAAAGAACTCTATGGTTAAAGGTGATATTGGCAATTGTTCTAAACATTTGTTAAAACTTTAAAAGAGGAAATATTTTATAAGTTTTATGTAGATCTTTTTTCTTAAGTTTCAATATGTTAACATTATTCTCAAGGCATAATAGCAGTTTTGGTTCCCTAAGTATTAGGAAGTTACGATTTTGGTCTCCTAACAAAATAAAATACAATTCAGCCCTTTGAGTATTTTCCATTTTGCACTTTTGGCCCTCCACATCAATTTTAACCAAGTCAATGCTGACGTGACCGTCACGTGTGTAATTATTTATTTTTTAATTATTAAAAAAATAATAAAGAATATTAAAATTAAAAAAAAATGCACACGTGACGGCCACGCCAGCATTGACTTTGACTGCAAAATGAGCAGTACTTAGGAGCTAGATTGTATTTTATTTTTTAGGAGGCCAAAAACGCAACTTTCTGATACTTAGAGGCCAAAACTGCTATTCAACTTATTCTCAAAATCTTTTATTTGCTTATAATACTTAGGATTTCCATTGTTTAATTCTTTTTTGGGGTGCCATTTACTTGAACCAATTGAAGAAATGGTCTGGGAAGAATTGGTACTCTTGACAAGTTCAATGTTATGCACTCAGTACTTTTCATACATGGACTGCGATATTTCATACATGGACTGCGATAGACGATAGTCAATCCTCTGAAAAGTCAAGTTATATTTTAACATAATAGTTTACTGTGTGTTCATCAGACAGCTACATAATTCAATTATATTGTCAAGCTAGTCTTTAGGGTGAAAGGGTGGCGTCTAAGGTGGGAAATTTTTTAAGGGCGGTCCTCCTGTTTAAAGTGGGAAAAAATTTAAGATTAAAATTTAAAGAACACTAATATTGCAAAGTGGAAATCATTGGAGATAAGAGAAAACCAAGACTTACAAACGTATTTGAAATGAATAAGAGACTTCACTGGCAGCCTAAGAAGGATTTGGATGATCAATTCACGAGACAGATGTGGCAGTGTCGTCGTCGTCTCCATTCATTCGGCTTCAACTGCGATTCATCAATTGTTTTTGCAATTATGATAAGTGGAGTTTTGTTTTTTTTGTTGCAAGAAGTTAAATTAAATCACATAAAGACATTACAAGAATCAAACAATAAGTTTGTGAAATTTCAAGGAAGAGTAAACCCCGAGTGGGTTAAAACTATTATAATGGAATTGTTAAAGAATAAAGAATATATTATATCTGATCATAATTATAACACTATTTATAAAATAAAATTGTCGATAAATATAAAGCTCTCTATAAATTTTTACATGCGTCTGTTTGTTTTGGTTAAGGCTTTTTTTTTTTATTAAAAGTGTTCAAAATATAAAAGTGACATCAAGAGAAATGACAGTTTTAGAGTGTTATTAAGCAACACATGCTCATGATTTTCTTTTAGAGAACATGTGGTTCATTGTAAGAAGCTTCCTTACTTTTAAGTACAGACATGACTATGTTAGGGATGCCATTTTTTATATATTCAGGCAGGCGGGAGTATCGACGAAGAAGGAGACACCTATGAACTTCATGACTGACTCACTAAAGAGCGACACTTAAACATGCAGATGCTATGGTGTACGAATAGGTAGGAGGAAAACATGCCGTGTGTTCTTGATTGATGTTTCACCACTTGTGGGATTAGGGCCCGGGGCTTTTGCGGTAGGTCAAACAGAAGAAAGCGTGTTCTGACAATCAACATCCATTTATACCATTTGGATTTGACACTTTTCACTTCCTAACACCAGAGGTCGTTGACCTTCTACCTAGAATTCAAATGGCCATACATAGCAATGTCGTATCTCCCAATTTCATGAATTTAGTTTATGTATTTGTTTTATCAGGAAAAATCATGTATATATGGAATAAAAAATTGATGTTTTTGGATATTTTCATTCGAATTTGAACCATAACCTCCAACCCCTTAACTTTTAACTTAAATTAGTTGAAGTACTCAATCCATTACATCTAAATCAAATGTTACTTTATTATTGTACCCAAAAAAATGTTACTTTATTTTTTTTTTAAGGGGAATGTTACTTTATTATTAAGTCCAAAAAAATAATTTACATCTAATTAAAAAATAAATGTTTAATGAAAGGAAAAAAAAAGACAAAAGAGGATCGACAGTTGGTTTTGATTGGAAAGATTCGCTATTTGAGTAATTTTAGACTTTTTCACAAAATGATGTATATTGTTCAACTACTCTACCAAAAGGACACCTAATATTTGAAAGGTTGATTTGGAGGCAAGAAAGAAAAATAACCTAAGCTGAATCAAATCAACGTGAGTTGTTGTTGTTGTCTACGTGAAGAAACAAACCTATCCGAGACAGGTTTATCCCATCTTAATCATTCAACTACCACAATCACAACAACCAACATTGTCCTTTCCTTTGATCCTTTCCTTCTCATTTTGGTTGCTTCACAATCGTAAAACCTTTCCAATGGGTCACTCCAACGCAAACAAACTTCTCTATATTTTTTTTTTGCTCCTACGTTAATAACACTATTAATTATTATTGGCGCCTTACCTGTTGTAGCATTGAGGAATATTGAGGTTGGTTTTTATGTTTTGTTGTTGTTTTTCTTCATCTAGGTGTTCTTCATGTGGTTTAGCTTATAGCTCAAGATTTAGGATCGAGGATTCATATTGTATTTTATGGCATTTAAATTAAGGATTTAATTCATGTATAATTTTTTTTTACGCCGTCAATTATCAATGATCCTCAGATCATTAAAAACATTTGACTTTAGCATAGCTACCTCTAAAGTCAGAAATATGTATCGGTTGTGATTTGTTGGTAGTGAAAAACATTTGACACTGATGATGTATCAAAATTGAACTCTAAGTTAATGCAACTTATGTTTATGCTTTTTAAACAACCTTCAATTTGATCATTTCTTATGTTTAATGCTCAATGTTGTGTAGTGTCAAAGCTAAGATACAGACACCTGCAAATATTTAGCTTCAAAGGAAATTAAATTTGATCAACCTTCAAATTGATCATTTCTTATGTATCATTCACTTCTTATCTTATCTTTTTTATTGCAGTAAATTAAATTGGATGAATTGAGTTGGGCTTGGATGCTCTTGCAATTGATCTACTACTAATTGATGGGATTCCACCTAGCCTTGTTTCTCTTTCTGGCATCTCTTCGTTTGATTTCAACTCAAGATATTGAACATGGTTCCATCGAAGTAAATGGAGTTCAAGGAATTGCTGAAAATGATGATAACTTCATTTGCGCTACTATTGATTGGTGGCCTCAAGATAAGTGTGACTACAATTATTGCCCCTGGGGCTCTTCATCTGTTCTCAATTTGGTTAGTATTTAGGTTCTCGTATTTATCTTGAAGTTTACATCACTCACATACACTGCGCACCAATCACTTGTGTTAGACCCAGGCAGGTACTGGCGCTATACTGTATATATCCCTTGCATCTGCATTCTCTCATTTTGAACCATCGAAAGCTTTGAAGCAGTATTAATGATAACTCAATGTTGATTGGCTTTTCAGGACTTGTCTAATCCTATCCTTGCAAAGGCAATACAAGGTATGTATGTTTACATTATGTATATTCATATGATCGAAAAACAATGTATTTCCTAAAACAGAAATGCATTTTTACTAGGAGTATCAATCTTGGAATATTTATTTTAAGTCTGATGTTATTCTTTCTATAATGGTTACTTGATAGCTCTCAGGCCTTTGAGGATAAGAGTTGGAGGTTCATTGCAAGACCAAGCGCTGTATGAGGTAGGAAGTTTGAAGTCCACTTGCCAAAATTTTCAAAAGATGAAGGGTGGATTGTTTGGATTTTCAAAGGGATGCTTACCCATGAAAAGGTGGGATGAGCTGAATCATTTTTTCAAAAATACAGGGTGAGTCAGAATTGTATTCATTGGATTCTTGTTCTTTTTCACCAACTATCTCCTCTTTTTCCTTCTTGCCAAAGTAAGAGTTTGAAAAGTTTTCTTCAAAAAAGAGTTTGAAAAGTTAAATTAGGTTCTCTTATGTAGGAGGGTATTGCAAGTCTGTGACAAAAAGTCACAAGATTTATTTGCTAAAAAGTAAAAATATCACTTGCTATCACTTTTTTGTAGCCTGGTAAGAACCAAATGAATTTGTTTCTGCTACAAAAGAAAAATTACTTTTATGCTAGAACTTAGAATTTATCACTTGCAGGGCCATGGTGACTTTTGGCTTGAATGCACTCCGTGGGAGGCACCAAATTAGTCATAAGGTTTGGGGAGGAGACTGGGACCCTACAAATGCTTATGATTTTATAAATTACACTATTTCAAAAGAATACGAAATTGATTCATGGGAGTTTGGTAAGACAACACAAGAAAAGCTATTTATTATGTTATGTCAACTCTATTTCATCGGAAACTTATTCTTTGCATGTTGCCATATAGGTAATGAGTTGAGTGGTCAAGGCATTGGTGCAAGTGTTGATGCTGCACAATACGGGAAAGACTTGATCAAGCTTAAACAAAATTTAAACAAACTATACAAGAACACCAAGTTCAAATCATCACTTATAGCACCAGGAGGTTTCTATCAAAAGGAATGGTTTGATAAGCTTCTTGAGGTTTCAGGCACAGGCGTTGTCGATGTGATCACTCATCATGTATACAATTTGGGACCAGGTTTACATAGTTCTTTCTGATACAGTCGTTATAGAGGACAATTAACATAGGTGTTATAATATTTCTAGACGTTTAAATGATTTGTTTCTGTTTAGGTAATGATGCGCATCTTGAAAATAAGATTCTAGATCCTGCACACTTAAGCAAGGTAGAATCAATATTTAGCAATCTTTCAGAAACCATTCAAAAACACGGTCCTTGGTCGGCTGCTTGGGTTGGAGAAGCCGGCGGGGCATTCAACAGTGGTGGTCGTGATGTTTCTAACACATTTGTGGATAGCTTTTGGTAATGTTTGGAAATTCCTTCCACCATTGTGTTTTTTTTTTGTGCTAAAATAAGGATTATGCTTTATTTTGTAAAAGAGAAATTAGAAATTCTGAAATTTAAATTAACTGTAGGTACTTAGATCAACTTGGATTAGCATCCAGATACAACACTAAGGTCTATTGCAGGCAGACCTTAATTGGAGGAAACTATGGCCTTCTTAATGTCACCACTTTCACTCCCAATCCTGACTACTACAGGCAAGTGTAAAATGAAGGAGAAAACTAATATATATATCTGTTTTTCTAAATTGTTGAAGTGTTATAATATGTATGGCCAATTATTTAACATATCTAATCCTATGTTTTGGATTTGATTTTGAGCAGTGCACTTTTGTGGCATAAGCTTATGGGGAAAGGTGTTCTTGCAGCTTCTAGTGATGTTTTTTCACCATTTTTACGAACTTATGCCCATTGTTCAAAAGGCAGAGTAAGTATGCTAATTTGACATGTAAATTTATAAAACTTCAGCTGATACAAAATCAAAAAGAAAACTGCACACTGACATTTGGCATACAAACTTTATCATATAAGCATTATTACATTACATGTATGTGCACAAAAGCTTTTGACAGTTACCAAATTGAATTTTAGCTCAACACATTGGAGCATTCCTATAACCTATTCTTAATTTCTTTCATTCTGCAGGATGGAGTAACATTACTGCTAATCAACTTAAGCAATCAGACTAAGTTCATACTCAATGTTCATGACAGCGTGCATGTGAGTAATGGAGAAAATGAAGATGCAAAGAGCAACATCCACATAGATAATTCATTCATTAATAATCTCAAGAGGGCATTTTCTTGGGTTGGAACAAAACTATCAGATGTCACATTCAGGGAGGAGTACCACTTAACACCAAAAGATAATGACCTTAAAAGCAAAACCATGTTGCTGAATGGTAGTCCACTAAAGTTAACAGATAATGGGGAAATTCCTAAATTAGATCCAGTACTCAATAGTGTATATTCTTCAATAAACATAGCTCCTTTATCCATTGCATTTATTGTATACCCCAACCTTGATGCTCCAGCTTGTTTTAGAAACAGTAAATTGTAATAAGAAATGATTTTTGAATCTTTTTAAGTATTAGGAATTGTAAACTCATTGAAATTTTACGTAGTAGCTCTATATTTTTTCTTCATAGCAAAAATGCAACCACCTTTACTGAATATATAATCTGCTTATTCTGTCGATTACTTAACACAATGAGTATAAATAATTTTGCATTCATAATATAAAGATGGCAGAATTACACCAGTGGTCCCTCAACTTAATTTCAAGCAACAATTTGGTCCGTTATCATGTTTCCATTGCATTTTTGCCCTTTTGGTTCATTTAGATATGAATTTTCAAGCTTCAAACTCATGGTTTTCTTTTCTTATGACCTCTCAATCTTCAAATATATGGTCTTTCATCTATGTTTGGATACAAATCTTAGATATGAAACTTGAAAATTCATATGCAAATGGACCAAAATGACAAAAAGGGAGCAAGGACGAAAAGGGAGGACAAGGGAAAGGGAGGAGAATCCCCGGCATTGCGCAGAACACTGTTTTTTGATAGAAGCATGGAATGGAATAATATACTCATACTTATATGAGTAATATCTTCTTTGTTTAGAGAATATTATAAAGGGAGGAAAATGATTGGTAAGTTTATTCAAAATTCTCCAAAGTCCTCCCTTGATGCATTTACAGTTCCCACTTATTGGAGGATTTTAGCCCAATGAAGAGAAATAAAACTCTGCAAGGTAGTAAACTACTCTTCCTTCCTCTTCCCATATTCCCCGTCCCTTTATCGTCAAAGTCATCTCTTGCCTTTTCCTCCCAAACAAAACTTTAGGATTTATCACTACAGTTTTGTTAGTCATTATTGTGAATTGTGAACGGTTTGATTCTACAATGATAAATTAATAATAAGGTTATAATATCATGATGATACATTAAAAATTCTATATAGAGATTTTCTTTCCACTGTTGTTTTTTGTTAGTTGTTATGGTCAATTTGTCAAAAGACGTAACGAAGTTTGAATGGAGCAGACATTGCACAAAAGGTGAATTCTAGGGCAAATTCAGTAAGTGTAAACTAAAGATGGTCTTAACCCAAATGATGTATCCATTACAGTATGGAAAAACAATGATTAAAAGTTGAAAATCAGTCTTATTTTCCAATTAGACGACGAGCCCGCTGATTAGCACCTTTCACTCGGAAATTCAACTCATCCACATCATCGTCTAAATGACGCAAGGCTTTGTTATGCCTGCAACATTTACCAAAATAACTATTAATTACGAGAACCATAGAACAAGTAAAATCTTTCTCAAAGGTTGATACAGATGCCAAATTGACCATCACTTTGTTATTTGTTTAAGATTAAACAGTAAATAGAATACAATTGACTAACCTCTCAATTTCTGATCCCATGTCAACAGCCATGTCTTTTAGCTCTCCCAATAGATCACTTAAATTTGACAGTGCATCATCTTGCTTCCCTTTTTCAAACTGTTTCAGGACACTTTATTTAGCATCTGAATTCTATATTAACACTAAATATTGTGCAAGGTAAAGAAGAAAATCACAAATGAAAATGAAGAGTTTGCAATATTATTAATGGTCGTGAATAAAACTGATGATGCAAACTAGTGATCTGATCAATAGAGTTGAAAGTACAGTAGTATAATGGAAAGTAACCAACAAAGATTAAATGGATTTATATCAGAAAGAAACTAAAGCTTTGTCAAGTTCAGCAGGCTTTATTTATATAACAGTTTAATCTTTCACTGAGTTGATACGAACCTCGACTTTTGCAAGTGCATCTGCTGGTTCCTGAGGTGGAGTTCGCAGCCTGGACTGCCCTTCGGATGCAGAAATCAATCCCAACTTCTCTCTCTGTTCCAAGTGGTTTCCCTTTCTTCTGACCGCATCATCTACAAAACATGAAGCACATTATGCCTATGATAATAATACAACACAAACTAATTAGAAAAGAAAACATATGGAGAGAAAATATTAACCTCCAAAAATAACAGGGCCTGTTATTGTACGTGTCTTCTTTGGTTTCCATGTTTTGGAGAAGAGGCCTCCAAGGCTTCCCAAAAGCTTTTCTCCCTGGAAGCAGGTAATAAGACAGTCAAAATTTAGTAAATTTTCGGCACAGCTTGGGTTTGCTTATAATTTGTAGAAGCTTCTCTAACAAAATAAGTTTATAGAAATGCAAAAGCTAATTTCAACTAATAAGAGAAACTATTTTTCAAAATACTCATAGGATTGCAAGATTCTCTTGATATTTCTTTTCGCATAAGTGCTTGTGGAGAAGTTTATCAAAACTGACTCTTAGTCCACTATACCAATTTGAACGGGTTTCATCACACAAGTTCTATGAAGAGCAACATAATTTTTTTCACAAAGGCAAAACAACATAAAGAAAGCACTATATAAAAGCACTTGAACAAATGTATATTACGAAGATTATACCCGACTTAAATCTCGATCAATGTCAGTGGCGATATGGTGACTCCTAGTAATTTGCTCACCCTGGTGATGAAGGGTGACCAATGTCTTGGCAGCATCCTCTCTTATGTTCTCTGCTATCTTCAAACAATTGTGTACCGATTTGGTAGTCTCCTCAGCCTTGTAAACAGCATAATTCTCCAACTCCTGCACGGATTGATTCTCTACTCCGCCAGAATCACAGAAATTATTCTTATACCTGTTACGGTCTGCTGATCGATGAGCATACGTTGATGATGGAGTTTTCTTACTGTCGTCAACATCATCAAATGGGTTGGTGTTCACTTCTAAGGTAACTAGTGCTCGTTCTGAAGACGTCTTCTTCGACAAACTCATTTTTCTGCCATCTTTTTCCTCATCATCAGAATCAAACGGATTCGACCAGGATTTAACATCATTGACAGGACCAACTTTGACAGGAGAATTCTTGAAATTGAACATTGTCTCTATTATTGCAGAATTGAGTGAAATGTAGATCAACAAATCCTGTTTTTACTACCTGTAATATTGAAGCAAGATCTATTGAGTTACTAATGAAAAGCAACCAAAACATGAATATTCTTAATCTTAATCAATTTTTGCTATACTACAAGAAACCATATTAATATAATGAAAACTTGATTGAGTTAATAATAGTGGTATTGACTAAAAAGAGATAAACTAGGGTAGAAAGAATACACAAAAACGTTAATTCAGTAAGGGTAAAGTTGCATCATACAAGTTGATAAAAGCAAAATCAAGAAGAGGCTATAAAATTAGCACAAGAATATGATGGAATTAAGGGGAAAATAATAAAAATTGAAAGTTGTAGAGGAGAAAGAAAGAAAGAGGTACCTGGAAGATTCGATAAAAAAGTCCTCGGAGAAGAGAAGAGAAGAGGGAGGATCGGAAAATGGCGTCAGTCAACAAAAGTCAGATTAAGGGAAACTGCATAGAAAATGCAGTTTGCGAAGAAGAAAGAACAACTTCGAGTGATTGACGCGCTCTTCTTTTTTCGTATTGATTATTTATTACTATAGGAGGCGTTGTTTCTGAATTGAGCCGTTGAGTTTAATGGATCGGATCTAGTGGGGTTGGGACCTTTTCATATGTGCTCTGTCTGTCATAGGATATTATTCACTTTAAATCTCTTTCAATAAAAAATACAACATTTGTAGTAAAAATAAAAATAAAAAAATACAACATTTAATCATTCACAAAAATAATTTTAATTACTTTAGTCGTCAATTGAACCTCTATAAAGAGATGATCTTTTTACTTTTTTTTGAGGGAAAGATGATCTTTTTACTGACATGTAATGTTTTCATCCAATATGTGAGTCCATCTTATCATGATATACCAACATGTTCTATGATAAAATTAAAGGGTTGATAAGTGCTCAAAAGTGATATATTTCATGTGTTAGTTTAGGCATTTTAGTGACTTGTTTTGTAAGATTATATATGGAAAAACTCTAATTTTATGCAAATATGTCATTTATGCTTTATGTGTCTTACTATACCCTTTTTGTGCAGGAAAATACAAGTAAGAACTAAGAAATCAACCACAATGCAAAGTCAGCTCACTTAAGTGACTTCTCGTTCGCTTAAGCGAACAAGTTCCAGAGAGCACGAAGTCAGCTCGCTTACTGGTCGCTTAAGTGAGCGCAACAGGATAAGGCTACGTGGCAACTTCTCAATGGCCAACAGAAGATTTTCCAACCGCTCGCTTAAGCGAACGGGATAGATTTAGCAAAATAAATAGCTTTTCTCTTATTTTTCAGAAATTCTTCTTCATTTCTTTTGACATTTTTCCGATTTTTAGAGAGATGGCATTTCTAGAGAGAAAAACATGAAGCAAGAGTGTTAGAAGTGGATTCTTTCCAAGATTTGTTGAGACATCATGAATCTTGCCATGAATCTTCATCTTTTCTTCCATTTTTGCAAGGCTACTATGAACGTAAGTAGCTAAATCTATCCTTTGGGGTTGGAGATACTTGATCAAGTTAATATGTACTCTTTTTGATACTTAAATATATGATTCTAGCAATATTTTACTTGATGTTGATTTTATTCTTGTGTTTAATATTATAATTATGATTTGAAATGATGTTGAAAGATGCTTTTGAATCTAGGGTTAGAATAATAATCTAGCAAAACTTTAATTCTAGACATGGAATTTAGGTTTTGATAATCACTTTGAATATTGGAACTCAAAGTTTTTGTATCGTTTAATAGTTTGGGAAATCGACAATACAACGATGCAATCGACTATTGGATTTTTTAATAGTTTCGAAAATCGACATTTAAATGATCCATTAGAAATCACGACATCATTTGGACAGAAATGATGTTGTTGAGCGATATGTGATAATATCGAGTAAAGCTAGAATCCATTTAGGTAATCATAAGGGCGCATTATTTAATGCTTGGTCAACGACTCTAACCCTAGGCGTGAATTGCCTGACCTCGTCTCAATTTTATTGATATATTCCAATTTAGATTAGTTTTTAATCAATCAATCATTTGAACTGTAAGTTTAGAACGATAACGATTGTTGAACGGCTTGAGTATCGCGCTAGTCCCTATGGAGATGATACACAAAAATACTTACTTTTGATATTACATCAAGGGTAATATAACCTTTGATAACAATTGAAAAGAGAAAACCTAATCCATATAACTGATCGAAATCCCTAAATTTTATATAGTCTAAAAGAATCAACAACGTTGAGATTGAGATTGATTAAAAAAAATTTATGTTACATACAAGATATAACCTCCACAATCATTTGGATATTTTCTCTATGGTCAAATCAAAATCAACAACTTTGGGATTAAAATCTTCCCTAAAAAAAAAACTTTGGGATTAAAATCTCATCAACCTTTTATATCCTAAACTCCTTTTTTCCCATGAAACAGATATCTATCAATTGATCAATTTCCCATGTATTCGTAAACATGGACTATCAAGTTTCTTTCAAAGCAAAAGCAGTCATAAGGTCTAACAAGATTGAGGTGCTTAATGAAATTTCACTTGCACGAACCAAAATATACAATTTATGAATTCAATTACGGTATACCAACTAACTTGTCTCATTTTAAGTATTGTGAAGGACCATATTGTCCCTTATTCAATCATGTCACATGTAGGCAATATGGTAACATGGTAAAATAAATGGACAATGTGGTCATTACAATAATTAAAAAGGGATACTTTAGTTAGAGTCATGTTAATAGTGTTCCTAAGACATTTTCTCTCCAAAAAAAAAAGTGTTCCTAAGACATTTAGTTATTATACCCATGTCAAACGTAGGTAATATGGTGACATGGTGGGCTGTCACAATGGATAAAAACACCACATGTCTGGAAAAAAAACAATTTTTTGTCGATATTCAGTTAAAGACTAAAATGTTTCGATTGACTTTGGTGAGAGACAAAAAGTTACATTTTTCATTGCAAGTGACCAAACTTGATCTCAAAGTTTTTCTTAGGGAATAATATTATTTTTTTAAGGAAAATCTTTTGTTTTATTTTTGTAAATAGACGAAATGAAAATAATTATTAGAAAACAAACTAATTTTTTATATTAAGTCTCTTTTTCTTTTCATCAAATCCAAATCCAAATATATTAAGTTTCCTTTTCTTTTAATTTATTCGATGTTATATTAAGTTTGATTTAAATATGTTTTTAACCTTTATAAATATACTAATTGTTGCTTTTTTTTTTCTAAACACTGTACAACCGGTCAACAGAAGACAGTGGGAAATTTTGTACTCCCTCCATCCCAGATTAACTGAGCCACTTGCTCATTTCACACATATTAAGACAAATGTATAAATAAAAGAGAAAGAAAAATAATTTTAACTGTTCTTGTTAAGTATTGGTGCATTCTCCACTATCATAAATGCAAAGTGGAATATATTGAATTGAGAGTGATGAAAGTAATATTAACTAGAGTTATAAAGAGAAAAAAGTAATTAATGTTGTATTGAAAAGTGAAATGACCCAGTTATTTTGTGACACTTTTTTTTTTTTTTGTAAATGGCTCAATTATTATGGAACGGATGGAGTAAAACAACAAAAACACACTCGGATCCAAAAACCGGCAAATCGCTACGACTGGCTCAATCATGAACAAGTAGCAAATGACTTCTTTCTTTGACTTCAATTATTAGTATTTTTTATACATGTGAATCTTTATCATCTGTTTCTAGTTCTTGTTCTAAGTTATTTTCCACAATACCTACTTGTATTGCCCAGTTGATTTAAAATGAAATGTGATGGGTTTTCACCCTAAAAAAAGAGACAAAAATATATGCGTGTATTTTTCTTTTTTTTGGCGTGAACCAGATATTCTCTTCGAGCAATAGCAAAGAGTAATCCTTTGAGCCGGATATGACCGCAATGGGTGGCAAAGCTCAAATACATGCGTGTATGGAAACATTAATTAAAAGAGTTTTAAAATATGATAATCAATTTCAACATATAGGAATTGATAAAGAATCAAACAACTCCAAAGATAAATTTCAAATATAATCATCATAATAATTATTTCAATTAATTTAAAGGGCATCATTTCAAAATTTGTTTGGACTTGACATATATTGTAGACCTCACTCAAACACAAACATATATTTTAGCCCTTGAGACAGAGGGCGTCAAACAACAACAACAACAATAGAGTGTCAAGAGGTGGTTGAGGATGTCATACAAAAGTGGTGATGGTGAAAGGTGGGATTGGTGTCATGCAATGATCTGTTATGTAGTTCGCTTCTTATGGCTTAATAGAAGCTGACAACATGGCAGAGGAATAAACAGTCCAGAATATATCAATTTTCTTTCTATGGATGCATTTCCAAACTACAACCCCTGCCAAAGAATAGCAGTTCAAATTAGTGGAATTGGTTTTGTGAAACACTTCACAAGAGTCATAAAGGAAAGTGCAAGATTGATAGTACACATATGTTGTAGAAACCGGCATGAAGAAAATTTTAGTACTTTTGGATTAAAGATGGGGCAAACTCCAATTTTTTAACAACTGAAACGTAGGGAAGGAACATCATGCATCATCATAGTACTATGTTCTGGCCATTGTTACAAACTTCCGTTATTTTCTTTTCTCCATAAAATTAGATGATAAAAGTTCTGTTCCTCGACTTGTTCCAGGTCAGAGCCTCAGCAGAAAGCCGGAACTTGAGGCAGAGCATGGTCAGACTAGAGAGGAGTTATTTTAATATAAAGGAGAAAGATAAACTCACAAGTACTGCGCACTGCGCAGCTATAAGGACCCAGAACTACTAGACTCCCCCTATAGTATACAAGAGAACCGGGTCAAAGCCTCAAAGGTCACTGATCTAAACCACATGGCTGAGAAAAACAGGAGATAAGAATTATATGCTGGACTTTGAACTCAATCTAACAAGAATTGCGAGTTCAACCATTCCACTTTCTAGACACCAGTAGTTTCTAGTTAGCAAACTATTTTTATGTTGAGATTGTAGCTTTAGAGATACATTGACACAAACCTTGAAGATCCATTCTTTAAGCCGATCCGGAAAGACTTAGACCAATGAAAGCCTCTATGTTTCAAAGAGATGTCTGACAGAAGTCATGGATTTTTATGCTCTCGTTGAAGCTTCAATAAAAAAAAAGAAGGAAAAAGTAAAAAAACATTACAACTTTGAATAGCCTCTAATGAATAAGAAAGAGGAAAAATAATATATGTGTAACTTCTAAATTCATACCCGAGCCTCTAACTCAGCAATTCTTTGCAAGGACACATGTTCAATGCAAGCACGGCGCTTACGTTCTTCTTCTAGCAGACCTGTAAGTTGGTACCTCAGCTCTGCCATTTCCTGAACTAAGTCCTCTGCTTCTTCTTTTGCCCTACTCTTTTCCACTCTTAATTCTTCCTAGTAAAGGAAGTCAAAGAATTATATATATCTCCAATAGCAAAAGAATTACTTTAATCATGCAGTTACGTCAAACAAAACTTGTTATCTTATGCGTTTAACAAACTCAAAAAGAGACTTCAATGATTAGGCTTAAATCAATAGTTGTACCTTGAGTTTCTCCACATGAAACTCATATTCATGGATCTGACAGGACATTTCTATCTTCCCTTTTAATTCTGATGCTGGATCTAATTTCATTGCCAAAATACCAAGGAGTGGACCCAATATTTCTCCATAAATTCTGTGGAAATATTACGAAATGATCACTAGAAAGGTTAATGAAAGTATACCTCAAATTGTGAATACAAAAGGAAAACAATGAGGTACCACCATTATCACTAACGTTTAGTGAAGAAGACGGCAATCAAGTCTTTTCCATACATAACTGTCCATATGGAAAACAATGAGGTACCACCATTATCACTACGTTTAGTGAAAAAGACAGTAATCAAGTCTTTTCCATACATAACCATCCATATAACCATATTTAAAGCTAGTTTGGAAAAAGTTTTCCACAGGTACTTACAGAAAAGTAAAAATCAAAACGGTTTTCAAAAGCCATGAGTACTTTAACTAATGACTTCTCTCGTAAGTTGAACCTTCATTTTTTTCAGAAGCTCTCTCACTTAGCTTCTTCATAAACACTTAAAAACTTCAAACTTTCAAAGCCCTTTTTCTTTGAGTTAGAAACAACATAAATACATATTTTACTTGAAAAGAATTCATAAGTTTGAAGCTCATCGAAACTAGGTAGTTTCTTTCGATATGGATGTTGGTTTGCATCCACAATATGATTAAGAACTAAACTATCGGCACGGTGAATATGGATCCATATGGAACATAAATCAACTTACATAATCTAGCAACTCATTTCTTTATTTTCCTGAAATGAATCCATCTCATCTATTTTGGGATCATACTAACTCAAAATACCATAAGCTACAACTAAGTCAATTAACACTTACAGTACCAGTTCTTCAAAAAAAAAAATTAACACTTACAGTACCAGACATTAAGTTTTTCATTATGATCATATAATGTATGAATTATGACTTTGTGAAGTAGCCTTCTATTTGTTTTATTATTTAAGTAAAAATGGAATTAATATGAAAAACACTATGAAAAGTAGATTGAGAAACCCTATTTCCATTTTATTCATTTGAAATAGAAGAATTGGCAATTCCACTCTCTTATCTATCAAATAGAAGATCAAGCCAACTTAAATGCAAGAGTAAATAGGCGACCACAACGAAACCCAATTAAAATAACTGGACAAATTTTGCATATAACTCTCATACATATTACAAAACTTCAAAATTTGTACCTTGTGTCATCTGCTTTGCTCCTTTCTTTGTTCACAGGAAACTGATCCTTCATTTGCAGTATATCCTTGTTTTCCAGCCATTCTTCAACCTTTTGAGAAAATAATCTAGTATTCCTGTTGGCAACGTCAAGCTTCTCTTTAATTACCGTATTTTCTTCATTCAAAGAGATGATGGTTTTCTGCGCATCTTGCAACGCATCCTGTAACTCGCCAATCAATCTACTCATTCTACTATTTTCTTCTAGAGTTTCATCCTGGATTTTCTTGGCCTCGAATAAATTCTGTTCCAAAGCCATCATATCAAGCTTCATACTCTCAACTTCAAACTGAGACTCTAACACCATTGACGAAAATGATTCATCCAGTTTCTCGATGGACAAAGCTGACTGCTCTAACTCCACTTCTTTAGTCTCTAGTTCCTGAATCAAGGTAAACTGCTCTGAATTGGATCTTTTCAGCTCCTCCCTTAAGCTGAAAACTTCTTTTTGTAAATCTTCCGTCTCTTTAAATTTCAATTCAAGATCATGAACACGCTCTTCTAGATAGTTCACTTCAGTGTTTTTTGTACTAAGTTGATCCTGAAGATAATCTGTATAAAATTGAAATCAAATTATGCCTATTAAAGAGCACCTATTTCTTGATGTGACAACGCATCATTGAATGCAAGTGTCTAAAATAACTCGGAAGTATACTAATTAAATTCATAAAAATAAAAAATAAAAAACCTATTTCTTGAGAACAATTCAGCAGCTCTTTTTCCAACTTCTGGATGTATTTCTTATCTTCCATATGAGCTATTGATGATGACTTTTCTAGTATCTGTATCAATGTCATAAATAAGATTGAATTCCCAATTATATGAAAGCAAGCAATGATTAATTGATAATGCAATCAATAAATATCATAGTTAGGTTAAGCAAAAGGATTACCTCTCTGTCTCTGAATATTGTTTCAATTTCCTCTGCAATTAAGGGAGCATCGGTATCACTTGTGACATTTATGCAATTAAATTCGAAACCTTTGTGATGTTGATTTCCAGATGATAAATTTGTGGGAACACTTTGTTCAAACTAGCAAAATGGAAATTCTGAGGAAAAAATATGAAAACTACCGATGATTCATAGATTTTGAAACACAAATGGTTTTAATATCCGAAGCTCTGCATCTCGGTGTCACATAAGTTTCTCATTCTACACTTTCATTATCACTTTAATCTTTAACAAGTGTGTCACAAAGACTAAAGTGAAAGTAAAAAATGGTCACTTTACTCCCTCAACCAAAAATCAATATCTCCAACTTAATCTCAAATCCCTAAATGTCATCTCCAAATCCCAAAAAAAAATATACACTAATCAATATCTCCAACTTAATCTCAAATCCCTAAATGTCATCTCCAAATCCCAAAAAAAAATATACACTACTATGGGACTATTTTCTCTTGGAAAAAAAAAATTTCCTTCTAAACATTGTAGATTTTTTTCTGCTTCGGATGTATTGAATATTGTATGTTCTATAAATTGTATTGAAAGTTTTATATATTTTTTTATACTTAACGGTAAAACTTTATCCACGGTATTAAACAATCAATTGTGTAACAAAAAAAATTATGCTGATATTATTAATCTCTGTTTTTTAATTTTAAATAAGAAAAAGCTATATTTTGAACAAAAACAAAAAAAATGTTATATCAATCCTATCAAATAAAATAATAAATTATGGATTTGAGATTTTCAATTTAAGGGATTTAGGAATGACATTTAGGGATTTGAGGGTCAAGTTGGAGATATTGATTTTTGGTTCAGAGATTAAAGTGACCATTTTCTACTTTCACTTTAGTCCATGTGACACACTTAACAGAATTATTTAACGTCAGTGACTAAAGTGATAACAGAAATGCAGAGTCAGGACATCTTTGTATTTAATCTTGAGTCAAGAACCTATGTGGGTGCAGGGTCAGGAACTAAAGTGACCATTTACTCGATTTTGAAAATACGATGATGATAAACGTGAAAGGCCTTGAAACTGCCAATACGCTGGATTTCGGCCCACACAGGCTCATTCGTGAAAAACTAACCCCCTATTACTTTTCACACCCCTGTAATGACTTCAAAATAGCGTTTGACTAAATATTTTACAATCTTTTAAATTCAAATTAATTTTATTTTGAAAACTAATTTTTAACTCCACAAAATTCTATTGTTCGTAATGTACATTTTTTTTTCTTTCTAAATTTTTTTTCTTAATATTTTTTGGTACAATAAGAAGGTTGATGTGTAGGAGTTTGAGTTTGAGTTCGGAATTTCTAATTTCTTCACATTTAAAGTATGCGAGTGTAGCCGTTAGAAAACTTGATAAACAATGAACTTCCAAATAATACCAAGAAATTAACAAGCAGTTGGACTGTGACAGACTATGAAAGTCAGTAACATGATTCATCAGTAGCACTGATTCCATTAAAGTGAAAACTACAAACAATTATGAACATTAACAATGCACATTATGTGTATTGGCAGAAGGGTTCCGTAACAGAAATGCAGAAGCTATTGAAGTTGATAGTATGTGACGTGATAATTATAAGTAAAGAAAAGAAAAAGCAAGCCTGACATAAATGATACTAGAATTAAAATAAAAGCAATTAACCTAAGATAGGAAATTCAGAGAAGAGAAAGAGATTGGAGTCGGTAGAGTGGGTAGTGTAGTCACATTCTTGTATTCTTCCATGGACTTAGATGCAAGTCATAATGTGAAGTTTTGGTGTAATGTTAGATTTGAATATGATGTCATCATGCTAACATTGACCAGAAAGTACCCATTCAATGACATTAATTCAATGCCAAAATTTTCAATAAGTGAGATGTTGATTTAATAAGTTCATGCTTGTTTTTGTCAAACTTTGATTTGGGAATGGCACTACAAGTAATGTTTCTTGTGCATTATAAGTTCATTAGCGAATTATGACATTAGTATTAACGTAATAAAACAGCATATATATTGCACAAAAGTATCTATAACCTCAATCAGGCACAATTATATACTATTTTTTGTGATTAATCAACTATAGTATTATTTCACCTCAAAAAAAAAACACTAGTGTTATTTCAGAACATACATACACACACTGCTATCTCTTCTCTGACATCAAGAACGGTCCCATGTTAATTAAAAAGTTTAATTGAATCGGAAATCCCAAGATCCAATAAAAGCTGAACTAATCATTTGTTGTTTGTTTCACGACACCTACCATGTAAGTTGATTGCCACATGTTCATTTTTTAGTGCATGGATCACATTGTTATCAAGACTTCATCTCATCTTAATCTTCATTTCATTATTATTTTATCGTAATGTTGTTATTAAATTGTGCCACTAATAGTAATTTATGAACATTTTTAGGAATCAAACTTCTAAATGAATACCATTGACTCTATCTATAAACTAAGTTGACAGCCTACCAAGTATTTTGGCTTCTTTTTTTTCTTGCTTCGATCTGATACAGACTTTACCTTTTTTAATATACAAAAAAATTATGCCAATATAGAGGATGATGTGAGGATGATATGTGGAATAACGATTTAATACAAAAGCATTATTAACACTTTCATTTAGACTTTATTTTTTATATATTAAACTGCAGCAACCGTAATTGTGGCAATATACACATAACAATATAAAGAAGAAAGTATAGCAGTTATTCTCAAAACTTATAATTATTAAAGACTGAGTTTTTTTTTTTGAACAAATTAAAGACTGAGTTAGTAACGATAAAATTAGGCCATTTGTGATAATCTATCAGTTTCAACTTTCTAATGTTTGAATTTTTATTTTTTTGACTGGTTGTTTGAATAATTTTATCAGGGACATATATAGTATCAACTAACTACCTATTTTAGATCCTTAGCAAAAAGGACTATCTATATCTGTTTTGTTTGACTTTAGAGTTGCTATAAATGTAGAAAACAGGAATTCTAATGCACATTTTACACAAGAAACTTCCTTCAATCACATGGCATTTAGGTCTTTGAAAAGCTAAAACCAACACAATGTAAATTATTAGTATTAAACTATTTACTAAAAATTTCCAAGCTATTTTATTTATTTTCTATGTTAATATTACACTCTTTGAACCTGGTAAGGATGCAGCAAGTTCCACAGGAGGAGACGAAAGCAATTCCAGAGCATCAAGGTTAGATGTACCCATTTTGGCAAAGAAATCAGCACACTAGTGCCCAACTTTTTCTTATGGGTACCAAAAAAAATTCTTCTCCTAAAAAATTCCAATGTCACATTGAATAAAATTAGGTAAATTTCTAAATATCTTAAAGTTTGGTCAAGTATTTGTATCATGTCGTAAAGTTTGGGAATAGATCCTCTCATGTCAAATGGTAATTCATTGGAATCTCCACCTCCAGAGAAGAGTAGAACAAAGTATCCAGAAGTAATACAAAGAAAGACAGTCAACGAATGCCCAAACAAATGAAGGGTTGCTGCCATCGCATGTGGTAACCAAAAGGAAAACAAACATTTTTAGCTTTCAGTCACGGTAAGGAAGTAATTTTGACTTTTTTTTCCAGAAGGTGGATAATTGATTTAGCATTATTAGAGAAAAACATGAGATTTCTTTCATTCCATAACACTCAAACACTATAAAGCCAAATCAGTTGCAAAAGCAACCGACGAGGTTTAAAACCTCTTGAAGAATATGCAAACTGAATAAAATGATCCAAAACATGTTGAGGATCCACTAAGTACACACCAATCCAAGTTTTGACATGTTGTCATAGCATACCGAAAATAAGACAATGGATTAAAAGATGATATGCGGATTCGTTATTACCACATCCTGACACACGCAATTGAGAATCGGAAGGGATAATACCACGACACACTAAATTATCCTTTGTAGATCACATGTTGTGTAGAAGACGCGACAAACAAATAGAAACCTTCAAAGGGACATTTTTATGCCAAACTGCCTCAGATACCGCATCGAAGTTATGCATCTCTTGCCTCATGAGTATTAGAGAATAAATTGAATGTTCAATTCAGTATAATTCATTCAAAATTTTAATTTATTTAAAAATAAATTAATAAAAAAAATGACATGATATTGAATAATTGGTACATACTCAATCAAACTTCAAGATACCAGATTGTTCGCCTAAATTTCATCATAAAAATGTAGTGCAATTTTATATTTATAAAGCGTATCTTTATCTTATATCACTTTAACAGATAAATAAATGAAATGTAACATTTGAAAAAGAACTTATTCGAGAGAAATAGTTGCCTAACAAGTAACTAAAAAAAGCACTGTTCAGATAGCGTAGCTTTCATAACAATTTGTTCTTTGCATTGCTACAGTGAACAAAACAATTAACTAACTGCATCATCTGCCACTACCAATAAAACCAAGTAAGCTCAGTACTCCCTCCATACTAGTGACCAAATGCCATGCCATGTTGCCAACAAATGCCGCTTAAATTAGTTGTACGTGACGTATTAAAAGGCACATATGTATGTATTGCTCCACTTTCTTTCAACTGGTTAGCACAAAATAGCAATCCAAATCAATTGGTACACCTTACCCTTCCCATGATATCAAAATAAATCCATGATTTCTTTATGGGTTAAAAAGTCTTCTTGAACTCTATCTTATTTGTTTAAATATTTTGCAAAATTAAGTATGCCCATTACACTTTATACTATGTCAATGTAGATTGATTTAGTCGGTAAGGATTCAACTCAAATCTTATAGGACCTGAATTTAAATCTTGTTGCCACTGTGACGATCTCGTTGGTGAATATTATTTAAGTATCTTTGTCGGTGCTCTTTGAGCATTAGATGTTTTTCTTGATCCTATTGCCTCTCCAAAAACCGACTCACCTAAACTATATTTAATCAAACAAAAGTGATCTGTTAACGGCTGAGCTTAAGTTTATGGTGAGCTTAAATTTGTGGTGCTGTAAATTAACTTTGTTACATTACAATGTAGTGGTCCAGCTATCCAACTCACTATCTTGATGAATTATTAATAACAGTAATTAGTGAGAAGGATTTATTAGCACACCACTTGTGTGCCTGCAAAGTAAGAGAAGGAAACAAGAGATGGATGGGTAGTCAGGTTTTATGGTAGGTGACTAAACAACCACCTTTGAGCTCACATGCTTTCTTTATGCTGTATTATAAAATCAACCTTTCTATCTCTTCATGTGTAATAAAATCACTTCTAGTACCTATCCCCATTTTTCAACCCCTCATTCATTTCATTGTCTTTGATGCAAAGATAAATAAAAATAGTTACCCCACAACACAAACAAGCATGTCACTTTTGGAATTTATACAATTTAAGTACATCTCTAGGATGCAAGATCTGATCAAAGTGGGTGAAAATAATACAACTGTATACACTGCACAAAATTTGTTAGAATTTATTCCTTTAGTTTCTAAGAGAAGTTCCAAGTAGACATCTCAGTTAGTTTCAGAGTTCAAACACTGACAACTAACATTACCACTAATAGTCATGCACAAATTATGAACTGAGTACCAATATCAATATAACATACAGAATCCCAAAAACAACAAAAAGGAAGAGAAAAAAAAGAGGAAAGTTCATCTCACTTACTACTTGAAAAAAATAAAATCTAAAATGAAAAAAAACAGAATACATGAATCCTGTAAAGAATGAATGAAATAAATGCAGAACTATTTCTATACAGTTTTAAATCTTCACTTTGAATCCTGGCTCGCTCGAACAATTTTTTACTTGACTTTACTTACTTCTCGGCCGAACGTCGGATTATGTGGGCCCCTTTCCCTCGAGCATCATCGAAGGGTTAAGACCAAAAAAATTCACTCTTATGAAGTTTGGCTAGATAAGAGTCCCTACCCTACCAGTGCCTCTTGATTATGTTTGCCTTCAACTATCCACCAAGGTCTGTTAGAATCAGCATGACTATTACTTTCTTCCTCAGTAGCAGCAGGAAGATTAAGATCAAGAAAGTCCCTAATCTGTGGAACCTGTTCCTCAAGTACAAGTCTACTCTCAGAACCAGCAGTAACCATATGAGATCTTTTATGTCCACCTAAGGCTTGACCAGATTGAAAAACCTTAAAGCAAATTGGACACTCATGATGCCCTTTAATCTTCTTCTTGGAATCTCTAACTCTTTCTCCCATATTTTGAACATATTCAATGTTATCACTTATCTTCATGAGCTTGCTTTCAGTTGTTGGTTCATGAGAGAGATCAGTTTCAAATTCAATGCTGTTTTCACTGCTCTCAATCTTAGAAGCAAAACACCCTTTGTTCTTTTTATGACTAGCTCTATGACCTCCAAGAGCTTGATAAGAATGAAAGATTTTGTTACAAGTAGTACACTCAAACTTTCCTCTCTTATTAAAATTCTTGATAAATTCATCTTCATTGACTCTGATTTTCCCATTTTCAACTTCTGAATCTTCCAATGTAGACAGATAATCAAGCTCAGATTTTGTGGATTTGAGAAACCCTTTGATGGAAACTCCAGTTTTGATCATCTTGAATCCTTTTTCAGTATCCAAAAGCTCTAAACTTTTCCCTTTGAACTTCAAATTGCCTAACTCACACTTCTTGTTCTCACTTTGCTTCATCAACTTTGCAATATTAGCATCAAATTTTGTAACAAGATTAGTTCGAACGGAAGATCGAGCTTCAAAGTAAACAGAGTTATTATCAGAGGATTCAGCAGCAAGATAATGAAGACCACTCCAAGGACTAACATCTTTACTAAGCATAATCAAGCTCATAGCAACTTCTTCTTGCTCATGTTCAACCTCAGAAACAGAAGAAGAAGCTGTTGCAGCAGCTAGCATATTATACCTTGTTCTTGTTCTCTTTGATCTTTTCTTCCTATTTGGAGCAGTGATTTCATTGTCTGATTGAACATCTTTAGCATTATTAGTCCATGAATCTTGATCCTCCAAGCTGATAGAAACTCTTTCTTTCTCTGAATGACACTTCATGTGACCAAACAAAGCTTGCCAAGAGTGAAAACATTTTCCACACTCTTTGCAGAATTTGTCATACACATAACTATCTTCACTTGAATCTGCAATTCTCTTTCTCCATGTCTTCTTTGGATTCTCTCTTAGACCATAGCTACCATTAGTTGCAGCTTCAGAACCAATGCTATCATTCTTTTTTGTTGAAGATATATGCTTTTCTTTTTGTTCTGTTTTTTCAGCTGATAAGTTGTTGATATGAGACCTCATGTGACCTCCTAAAGATCTACCACAAGGAAAGCTTTTACTACAGAATTTGCAAGCATGTTTGAATTCTTGAATTTGATCTTCTTCCATTGAAATATTCAAGAAACTGAAACTGAAAACAGATCAGAAAGAAAAAGGAAAAGAAGGAAAAGTGTGAGAAGTTAGATCAGATAATTGAGGTGAATTGAATAGAGCTAAAAAAACTGCATCACTTCATCAAAAATCAAAGGTAGTGCAAGATCTAAGGCAGAAAAAGAGGGAAAAGAAAGAAAGAAAGAGTGCAAGAGAGAGAGAGAGAGAGAGAGAGAGAGAGAATGAGTAGTGAAGCAAAGCAAAGCAAAGCACCCTTTGGTTATGGTTACTACTATTAGTAGTAGTAGCTTCTTGGGTAGTTGAGTTTTGAAGAAAAAATCAAAACATCAAGAGTTGTATTGTATTGTGTTGTTAACTTTGTTGCTAATGATGGATATTATTAACAAGCTAAGGCAAATAGAGAAAAACAAAAAATAGTGTTTATTAAGCGTTGATTTCTCTCTTCCACTCTTTTTTTTTTCTCACTATATTTGGAGGAGAAATCCATGCATGGAAGCAAAGATTATTATTAACAAATAAAAAAAAAAAAGAGGAAGGATAGCATGGCAGCACGTGTACTCAACTAAGTATGTTACGCTACTCTTGATCCAATGGTTTAAGATTTATCCACGTAATCATGGTCTATATATAGGTTAGGGAACCTACCAAAAAAACTAACTCAAATTTGCAACTATATATTCATGATATTGATATTCTTTACTTTGTCTTGCTACTGAGAAAATGCCTCCACTCTTTCTCTCTCTCTCTCACACACTCTTCAAATGTAAGGTTCCACTCTTCGGCCGTTATTCTTTGGACTTTCTATTAGTGAAGTGGTTTTTATTATTTTTTATTTATTTATGATTTTAATAAAGATTTTCATGTGGGTCCTCTATCCATTTGCTTGCTTCATTTCCCAATCAAATGTTATGTCACTGTTTATTGATTCTCCTTAGCTCATTAAAAGGTCTATTTGGTAATAAACCATGCAAAAATATTTTTGGTGGGGTCATTTTCTACTTAGAGTTTGCTTCTGCTCTGCTATATTATATATATTTTGTTTTAATTTCAACTTCTTACTCTTATTATTATATGGTCGGTTCAATTGATCCTTTCATAGCTTTAAATACAAATCTCTTTTTTTTTTTACTTTTTTAATTTAAGTCATGGACCATTATAATAGATGAACTATGTGAATGTGATACCACCAAATCATGTAAGCCAGGGACTAGCTTAGTAGAGGAATACTAATACAACTAAAAATTGGGACATTTATGTGAGTCCAAGAGTATATCACCATGACCTGCCTCTTGTTGTCTTAATTTGAATTTGTTATAATATATCCTTTTGGAATCGTAGATATAAAGTATTGTAAATGCCATCTTTGATCCCAAAGGCCACAATGATACAGCTAAGTTCTCTTGGCATGACAGAAATTGTTTAAATTGGTTAGGTTGCTTCTAAAAATACATGTTTGATGCAGATTAATAAGAAGTTGGAGTTGGAAGTTACCTTTTAGAGGAGAGTTAGTTATTCACACTGGCTACTCAGTATGCAAGTTGGACACTTTGATACTTTTGTACCTTTCTTCTTTTTTCATAACAATTTTATGCCTTCTTTTGTTTTTTAATATCTTGGAAACAAAACAATGTTACGTACTGTGGTAAATTCTTTGTCGTGTGTGAGTGTTGTAAATTATCTTCAGACTTCGATTCACATTCATAAAAATAAAATAAAGTAATTTCTTGCACTATTTGATGATGGTCCCAAATTATATAGCATCGTCAAGGTGTGCATTGATCAATCCATCAACAACAAGCTTAAAATCCATATCAAATATAATATTCTTCATGCCAACCTCTCTCATTTAGTCAATAGACATCATTAGTCCATTTTAAATTAATTTATTAATTTTATTTTCTAGTTTCACAAAGTATTCCCATGATGTATATATACTTAATTAAATTACTAACAAAAAGAAGCTATTAGTAATTAGTGGTATCATATTAAATGAACAATAGATCGATCTAAATGATAAAGAATTTAATTAAAACCTTATGTGTTCGGCATGTTAAGAAACTTTGTACCTATAACATGACAAAATTACTAATAGCTTTTTTGCGATACTTATTAGTTATATGACTATTTTTATAGATGAATCTTAAATGTGTGCAGTGTCAGTGTGTGTCTACTAGTACTGTCCACATTATGCATGTTTCTATGTATACTACATGTATAATGTACCAGTACAGCACCTATCATTCACAAAGTACGAGTATATACAAAATCAGTTGCAGCAATATGATTAATAGCTTAACAACTTTAAAGTATTTTCTTAGATATCAGCCATCACCAAATACACCAATAATAAACAATTAATACAAGCTGTCTAGCGTCGTGACTCGTGTGACTGGTTTATTTAATGACCATAGTGCATTGCATCGAAATTCATACTTCATGTTCGATAAATGTATAACTGCTTTAACAATTAGATTCAAGTGGTTAATAAATTACGATTAATTTAAAATATTTTGAGATGAATCTTTGATGGAAATGATTTTCTAGCAACTTTTTTATTTATCCTCTAACCGAACTCCAGATTATCAAAGTATATAAAGGTTAGAAGCGAAACCATATATCAAGATATGCCGGCATATTTTTCCTCATTAGAACAAAGCCGGCCACGTTCATTGCAGTAATCGTAACATGAATGTCTTATTATAAGTGTTTTCTATGTGTTAATGTTATGTTATGACTCCATACAGCAACCTCTCCGTAATTACTTCACTTAATCTGTGTCCCTTTTTGCCGGCAACTTAGTACACTACCTAGCTGTATTTGTCAATTTTTATCTTTTTGTTTTTTCATCTACTTTTAATTTCTTCTTATTATAATATTATATATATATATATATATATATATATATATATATATATATATATATATTTTTATTTATTTTTTTATATATATTAATAATTTTTTTA
>Ga0228711_1001347_pt1 | contig 35803 bp, 24 predicted proteins | sample MedpolnodulmetaG_2_FD_177996 | JGI IMG/M metagenome (GOLD analysis project Ga0228711, IMG submission 177996) | Root nodule microbial communities from Medicago polymorpha collected in Santa Monica, California, United States - brown nodules | ecosystem: Host-associated > Plants > Roots > Nodule... | reverse complement strand
TATATATATATATATATATATATATATAATATTGTTTATTTTGTTGTAGGCATGTTGTTTTTAGAATCGTGTCTTAATGACCTCGCTTATGTTATTTCGCAGAGTATTAGTTCATGTCTCTGAACAATAACGATCTTCGTTTCATCTACAATATGTTTCATCTTTTTAGACTTATTTACTTTTCTTAATGATACGTCAAATAAATCAATGAGAAAATGAAACTTAAGTATTATAATTTTTCCTTTTTTCTTCCTGAATTTTAGATTAAAATAAATAATAGGATGGTGACAATTAAGAAGTGAAAGGGGGAATTTTATTTGAAGAATGACATGGATTGTGCTTTTTAACCATATTATCATATTAAACTTGTCTCCTTCTGAATCCATATTATTTGAAGGAGAATTCATGTCCTTCAAATAAAATTTCAGAATGGGGACAAATATTATCCCATTCCAATTCTTAATCGTACCATCATGTTATTTCTTTTAAGACAAAATTTGGGAAGAAAAAAAATGAAAAATAATAATATTTTAGTATCATTTTCTCATTGATTTATCTTAGGTATCATTAAGCAAAGAAAACAATTCGAAAAAACGAAACATATATTGCAGATAAAATGTAGGTCGTTATTAGTTGGACACATGGACTAATACTCTGCAAAAAACCATAAGCGAGGTTGTTAAGGCATGATTGTGAAAACATTTTTTTCATTCGATGCTTAGATTTATAATTATCTTTGTATACATTTTAATTATATATATGGTATTGTGTATTTTGTTGTAGGCATGTTGTTTTTAGAATCGTGTATTTAATGACCTCGCTTATGTTATTTCGCAGAGTATTAGTCCATGTCTCCGAACTATAATGATTGTCGTGTCATCTACAAGGTATGTTTCATAGTTTTAGACTTATTTACTTTGTTGAATGAAACCTCAGTTAAATCAATGAGAAAATGAACTTAAGTATTATAATTTTCCTTTTTATTTCATCCTAGATTTTAGATTAAAAGAAATAATACAATGGTGACGATAAAGAAGTGGAAGGGGATGAATGACATGGATTCTGCTTCTGATAAAGACAAATTTTATTGTGTTTTTTCACCTTATTATCGTATTAAACTTGTCTCCTTCGGATAATATGGATTCAGAGATAAGTTTAATATGATAATATTGTGAAAAAGCACAGTACAATTTACATTTATTAGAAGGAGTCATTCTTCAAATAAAATTTTCGAATGATGACAAGTATTATCCTCTTCCACTTCTTAATCATATCATCGTGTTATATCTTTTAAGCTAATATTTAGGAAGAAAGAAAAATGAAAAATTATAATATTTTAGTGTCATTTTCTCATTGATTTATCTGAGGTATCATTAAGCAAAGTAAAAAAGTCGAAAAAACGAAACATACATTGCAGATAAAACGATTGTAGTTAATATTTGGCGGCTGTTAGCCTGTATTTTCAAAAGGCTCATTTAAGGGGTCAACATTAGTTGACTTTTATCTTTGCAGGAATTGAAGTCTTTTCCTTCAAGTTAAAGAGTTCGACAAAATGTGAATTTAGCATGAAAAGTGCTAAAAGCCTTAGAGTTCAACAAGTTGTGACTCAGGAATGCAATACTGTTGAAGCCAAGCATTTCCCCCTAGGCAGGAAGATTTCGAATATCAAAGAGAAGTGGTTTTCTCAATGGAAACGTTGGAGACAAGCGGTTGTCTACATGGAGAAAGTGCTGATCGTGAGATTATGCTTTTTCCAGTTATTTTGCTATGTATAAATATTAGTTTTTCATATGGAAAACAGGTCACAAATCACTTATAGAAATTCTACAACAATCTAAGTAATGGCACGAGAGAAAAGAGTTATACAGAATGTAGGTAAAGGATTTTTCGAACTACATATATTCCTAATGCAATTCAATTTATCTTTTCTATAAGTTTATGCAATTTTAACTTTTAGCCTTTTATCTTGCATTTACCGCGTTTTAAAATCTTATTCTGTCGAAAGACGTCATACGGTCTCGTCTTGATCATTAAGCAACCTATGAACATGATGAACGCGAACTCTTTTTCTTAAAAAAAAAAAAAAAAAGCACAACATCTCCTAGGATTTCTTGTTTGATCTTGCTTGTAATAATCAAAACCAACCCGTATTGTTTACCAAAAACATTGGTAAACAGTGACATGGACTAATACTCTGTAAAATAACATAAGCGAGGTCATTAAGGCACGATTGTAATAACATTTTTTCATTCGATGCTTAGATTAAGAATTATCTTTGCTTACATTTTAATTATATATATGGTGTTCTTTATTTTGTTGTGATCATGATGTTTTTAGAATCGTGTCTCAAAGATAGTTTATGTTAATTCGCAGAATATTATTTCATGTCTCCGAACAATAATGACCGTCATTTCATCTACAAGGTAAGTTTCATCTTCTTAGACTTATTTAATTTGATGAATGATACCTCAAATAAATCAATGAGAAAATGACACTTTAGTATTATAAGTTTTCCTTTTTTTTATTGCTGGATTTTAGATTAAAAGAAATAACATGATGAGTGAAAGGGGATAATACTTGTCACCATTCAGAAGTTTTATTTGAAGAATGAAATGGATTCTCCTTTTGATAAAGGCAAATTGTATTGTGCTTTTTCACCATATTATCATATGAAACTTGTCTCCTTCTGATAATATGATTTCGAAAGGAGACGATTTTAATATGATACTATGGTGAAAAAGCAAAATAAAGTTTTACATTTATTAGAAGGAGAATTCATGTCATTCTTTAAATAAAATTTCCGATTGGTGACAAATATTATCCCCTTCCACTTCTTAATCACACCATCGTGTTATTTATTTTAAGCCGAAATTTGGGAAGAAAACAAAAATGAAGAATTATAATAATTTAGTGACATTTTCTCATTGATTTATCTGAGGTATATTATTAAGAAAAGTAAAGAAGTTGAAAAAACAAAACATACAATGCAGATAAAACGATGGTCATTATTATTTCGACACATGGACTAATACTCTGTAAAATAACATAAGCGAGGTCGTTAAGGCACAATTGTAAAAACATTTATTTTCATTTGATGCTTAGATTTAGTATTATCTTTGCCTACATTTTAATTATATATATGGTATTGTTTATTTTGTTGTAAGCATGATGTTTTTAGAATCGTGTCTCAATGATAGCTTATATTATTTCGTAGAGTATTATTCCATATCTTTGAACAATAATGACCGTTGTTTCATCTACAAGGTATATTTCATGTTTTTAGACTTATTTACTTTGTTGAATGATACCTCAAATAAATCAATGAGAAAATGACACTTAAGTATTACAATTTTTTGGTTTTTTTCTTGCTGGATTTTAGACTAAAAGAAATAACACAATGGTGATGATTAAGAAGTGGAAGGGGATAATACTTGTCACCATTCTGAAGTTTTACATGAAGAATGACATGGATTCTCCTTCTGCTAAAAGCAAATTCTATTGTTCTTTTTCACCATATTGTCGTATGAAACTTGTCTCCTTCTGATAATATGGATTCGGAAGTAGACAAGTTTAATATGATAATATGGTGAAAAAGCACACAGTACAATTTACATTTATTAGAAGGAGAATTCATATCATTCTTCAAATAAAATTTTCGAATGGTGACAAGTATTACCCCCTTCCACTTCTTAATCGTATCATCGTGTTATTTCTTTTAAGCCAAAATTTGGGAAGAAAAAAAAATGAAAATTTATCATATTTTTGTGTCGTTTTCTCATTGATTTATCTAAGGTATCATTAAGCAAAGTAAAAAAGTCGAAAAAAACAAAACATACATTGCAGATATAACAATTGGACTAATACGCTGTAAAAATAACATAAGCGAGGTCGTTAAGGCACGATTGTAAAAACATTTTTTTCATTTGATGCGTAGATTTGAATTATCTTTGCTTACATTTTAAATATATTTATGGTATTGTTTATTTTGTTGTAAGCATGATTTTTTTAGAATTGTGTCCCAATGATAGCTTATTTTATTTCGTAAAGTATTTATTCCATGTCTCCGAACAATAATGACCGTCGTTTCATCTACAAGGTATGTTTCATCTTTTTAGACTTATTTACTTTGTTGAAAGATAGCTCAAATAAATCAATGAGAAAATGACACTTACGTATTATAATTTTTTCTTTTTTTTCTTGTTGGACTTTAGATTAAAAGAAATAACACGATGGTGACGATTAAGAAGTGGAAGGGGATAATACTTGTCACCATTCTGAAGTTTTATTTGAAGAATGACATGGATTCTCTTTCTGATAAAGGCAAATTGTATTGTGTTTTTTCAACACATTATCGTATGAAATTTCCATACAAGTTTATTAGAAGGAGAATCCATGTCATTCTTCAAATAAAATTTTCCGAATAGTGACAAGTATTATCCCCTTTTAGTGTCATATTCCCATTGATTTATCTGAGGTATCATTAAGCGAAGTAAACAAGTCGAAAAAACAAAACATGTATTGCAGATAAAGCAATATCATTATTATTCGATCATATGGACTAATACTCTACAAAATAATATAAGCGAAGTCGTTAAGGCACGATTGTAAAAACAATATGCCTACAACAAAATAAACAGTATCATATATATATATATATATATATATATATATATATATATATATATATATATATATAATTAAATTATAAACAAAGATATTTCTATTTCTAAGCCTCTAATGAAAAAAATCAAAAACAAAGAAAGAAGAATTTGTATATTGGAAGATTGATTTATGCATACCTTTATCAAAGTGAGAGAGAATTCAATTCATGATATTGATCAATTCATCAGTTGAATGGATTATTCTAAAATACCCCAATGAGTGTGAAGTATACAAAGGCATATACAACCATGTTGAATTATTTGACTCTCTACTCTTGATCGAGAGCGGCTTGCTGCCAAAAGAAGTGACAACAACGTAATGTTAGTCCGATATAATATCCCCAACCACTTATTGGCGGTACAATGGGATAATTACTCGAAAAGTAAAGATCTAACCGGTAAATACCATCACGGTATGGAGTCCCTTTTACTCCGATAATAATAGCCCTCAACAGATCCATACTTGATTCATAAAACTGTACAAATATTAATCTAATGGGGATAAAAGAAATAGTCAAAGAAACAGTGAGATTGAACAAAATACCATAAATTTGTTGATCTCTATGGTATTCAGACTACAATATTCTTAGTTATTTATTTATTTATAAAATTATAGTTTCTAAATTCCAATTTCAAAATATATATTTAGACACCACTTAGGAAAAGACTTAGTAAGATTTCCATAAGGATATATATATCATGAAAAATACCAAGAACATTGGGATATGTAGTAACCATACCTACAATTTCAAAAGCAATGACAAAGTTTCATGTCTATAAACAAATGATTGGATAATGCAAGACTATCAATACCTATATTTCTATTGCTCCTAAACAAATAAAAAGAAAAGAAGATATGCTAGGTTGACTCACCACTAACAAAAATTAGTTTCACTGGGAAACAATTGCTGGTGATAATCCACTTGGGTTGATCCGGTGGTATTGATTTGGGACCTTGGAGTGTGCTCCTCCTCGAGGTCTCAGGTTCGATTCCCTCCGGTGCCATGTTAGGTGGGTTAGTTTAGCTTCTTAAAAAAAAATTGCTGATGATTTTCTTATTGGGAGAGGGCGACTTAAGATTGGATTGTTGAAGGAGGATAAATGTAATGTGCATCATTTGGATATGAATTCAATATTTGGGATGAAACTGATATAATAATGAGATTAATAAATTGTAAACAATCGGAATTGAAACTGTCAAGCTAATATAATGAGAATGAGAAATGGTACTAATGAAGTTAATAGAAAGATGACATGTCTATTTAATAATAATAGAATAGATAGATAGATAGATGGATAATAATAGATGTGAATATTACAAGCTATTTTATAACAGAAATTCTAAACAAACTAACCCGGCAAACGATCCTCCAAAATCTTCCACTATTTCTGGATCAGTTTAGCCCACTTCTTTGTACGCTGATCAAGAAATAGGTTCATCTTAGTCTGATATAAATAAGATAAGAGCATAAACAAAGTGTGTCTTTGAAAGTATAAAAAATATAAAGTTAAAGGCTTCATCGAGGAATTTTCACGAATATGGTGATGGTTAGAAGTGTCACTAAAAGTGTGTCGAATTGCTTAAAACTTTGGAATTTCCTCGTAATTTCATATTTGGAAGTTGCATGGCATGAGCTGCAACAGTTACCTTCTTTATGACTTTTAAATTTGGTGGCAGCCAGTTTCTTGTCTGCATGTAGAAGCTTCATCATGGGATTTGGATTGTAAACCAAACTAGTCGACTTTATTTTATTGTGGAAATATTTCAACAAACAATTAGACTTGGATGCTTCTACTCCTAATGAAAGATTCAAACCACAATCAGTGCTGATTCAATAGCTGATTGTTACAGATCAATGTAAACGTTTCCGTGCTCTTGAAGCTAGAGCATCTATTTTTGAAACTATCCATTGCGACCATGATTGTTGTCACGATCTTGAATACTTGAAGATAAAATACAACATGATTTTGCTTGATCGCAAACTCTAGCTCTATATGGAAACCCGACAATGTTCGATTCCTAAGAAGGTTGGCACCATAACCACGAAAATTGAATATCTTAAACGAAAAAAATGAACAATGCTGAAATGTTTAATGTGGATTACTATGCTTTGATGGAGTTGCCATGTGAATGTGATCGATCAGAATTGGAGAGGTCTTACGCATTTGCTTGATTTGAGGCATAAACAAGAGACATCTATAAGTTTCATCGATTTGAACTTACTAATGATGAACAAGATGTTTAGCTAGCTAGGGATAGATATTAGGTGATTTTTTGTAGAAATTGCTTGAGAAAGGGTAAGCGTTATGAATACAATTATGGAAGAAGACGCCGAGAAATGAATGAAATGGTTTTGTAGTTACAACAAATTTTTGCAGATGCAAATTTACATTTTACATTTACATCTGCAAAAGTTTGTTGTAAGTACAAAAAAATTTCTCTACTTCTTCTTCGATACTTGTACTCATAACACTTGAAAACTTCTTTTTTAAGCACTTTATACGACAAATCAGCATACATCTTCACTATATCCTTAATGAACTAAGCATCCTGATCATCATCATCAAGTTTAAACCGTTTACTGAAACTTGTCAATGTCTCCAATTTATGCCTCAAATAAAGCAAATAGTACGTCCTCTCCAATTCTGATCGAACACACCCACGTGGAAACCCAATCAAAAGATAGTAATCCATGTTAAGCATTTCAGCATTGGTCATTTTTTGTTTCAGCTGTTCATTTTTTGCAGTTATGGTATCAACCTTCGTAGGAATCTGATTATAGCAAACATTGTAGGGTTTCTATACAAGTGTTTAAGATCATGACAAAGATGATGGTAGAAATGAAGAGTTTAAAAATTTGATGCTCAAGCTTTAAGTGCATGGAAACATTTGGGTCCACTGACAACGTTCTTTTACAACCAACTATTAAATCAACAATTCTACCAAACATGTGTGTCATATGAAGGACTACTTTCAAACATATATAAAATCCTACACATCATGAGAAGGATTCCAAGCAAAGTGTTAAAGAAGTATTTACAAGTTATAAGAGATAATATTATCAATCTAGTACATGAAATGACAAATACCATGTTATACAAACCACAAATTGATGAGTGGCTTTAATTGCCTTCCCTTTGTTACCTACTAATATTAAGCTCTTGTGAGAGAGTTTGGGAGAACTTATTCAAACAGTTTATGATATATTCAAAAAAAAATTCAACTTATTTTCATAAACTCCCCAAAATAGCTTATCAAAAACAATTTTAGCCAATACAAAACAATTTAACCTTATTTTGAGTCTGTGTTGCACCTTTATTGGTAAAAAAAGATTAATTTTTAAAATGACATATTCACTTTTAGAAGTTCTAATCTATTTGTTGCAAATTTTCAAATAGAAAAAAATTAGATTCGAAAAAAGATAATCTAAAAACATCCAAATGTAAAATTGTTTTGCTCAGCTTCTCTAACAAATAATATTTTATTTTTTCGCAAAAAAATTTCATTATAGTAAACAAAACGATTAAATCTCTAAAATTAATCTCTAGAATATTAACTATCAATTCCTTATTTATAATCCGTGGAAATAGTTTAAACATGATAAGCGCTTATTTATTTATTTATGGAAGAAAGCTTATTTATTTATTTATGGAAGAATAAGCGCTTATGTAATAAGTTACAATTATTTTTTTGAGGAAAATATTACAAATTAATTCTATCATCCAATAAGACCTATGTTACCCCAAAACCTTATATTCAATCATCCCGCAAACCTAAATAAAGTATTTTTTTTTTTTGTAAACTCGGTATCGATCCAAAGACCTCCGAGAGACCAATCCCACCAACCATTTGCAATGAGAATTTTGACACTAGAGGGATTCAAACACGGGAACTAAGTCACCGCCATCACCAATCAACTTTTATTTGATTTTAAACCCAAAATTATAAGGACACAAAACAACTTTCTAAGCATACGACTTATATCAAGAGAGTCACTTATAATCCAACCGAAACTAGAATTAGTGACAAGAAATAAAAGCCATGTATTGCAGTTATGTGATAATAATGAAATTTCAGAACACCGAAAGTAAAAAGCAAAAGCAATGAAAATAGAAGCATGCATGCATACACGTTTATGCTTTTTGAAGGGATGAATCTCAACGATGTTATCTTCATCCATTTGAAACTGTTGCTGCCACCGTTCATCTTAAATTCTCTTGATTAGGGTTTCATTTGGAGTAACCTATCAAAACATGTAAACTCAACTTTACACTATTGTTCAATCAAAAGGCTTCTGTTGAACAGATCAGACTTGAATATTATTTTACTGAAATAATAATATAATTACCCAGATTGTTCTCTCCCATATCCTACCACACGCAAATATGGAACTAGCATCTAAAAAAGAGATATATAATAATCACTATTCTTTACTATATGATAATCAACTAGAATTCTTTAAAAAATATAAATTAATCATCATGAATTGAAAAAGAATGAAAATACATACGATTACCTTTAGTGAGCAAGGAGAAAGAGAGATTGTGAATGGAAATCGGTAAGCAACCCTAGAGAGACAAGTATATATATAAGGAAAGGAGCAACCGACAGAATGAGTAGTTATGTGGGCTAAATGAAATTTTAGAGCCCAAGCCCAAGCCTAAGAATTTCTTTCTGGGTCCCCTCAATATCTCTTAGACCCCCGAAAATTCTATTTTTGCCCTTAATATGTACATCTCAATGATACGTCCCAAAAGGTTTTCGAGTTATCTCCCACAAAACTGTTTTACCACTAATATATGTGTCTGGTATATATATCCCGGAGGTTCTGAGAGTTATCTCCCGGAGGACTAAAATATATTCCACTTGAATTAAATAGTGAGTTAACTTGTTTTTGATGCTCGATTCAATTGATTAAACGGAGCAATTAGAATCGGTTTTTGAAACATTGTGTGTAATATCCCTTTGTTTGGTCGATAATTTTGTATTTATACAACCCCTGATTCAAATAAGGTTGTGTATGACTCAAAATATTATTGGTGAGTTTTATACGAATTCAAAACAACTGGCCTCACCGTCGGGCAATTGGAACAAAACATTAAGCGAGAACCATGGATACCAATTGTGAAATTGAGAAATTCTCTAGAGACAACAATTGTTGGGAAGAGGAAGAAGGTGGTTGAAAACAGCGACACTTGCAAGTTGACTTTCATGTACAAAGGGTGATAATCTGAAGAGACGTTAAACATTCAACATCAGTCGGGAGAGGCGGTGCTAAGAATACTCGTGATCATCCTAAGAGGTGGAAATTTTATACTCTTTCAATCTTTATTTCTTTCAATTACAGTTTACTTCTCATCTGTTCATTATTTTATTTATGCACATCATACCACGTTCCTCTTTCTTTCCTTCTTTTACTCCTCTCTCTCTCTCTCTCTCTCTCCCTCTCTCTCATATCTGGTATGTATGCATAAGCAATTCCGACAAAGCTACCCCTTCGACCGTATTACTGGTAGGCATGTAGATACTTTTCTCCAAACACCCAATATACACATGATTTGCTGAAAGCCAATCCATGCCTAAGATGACCTATAGTTTCTTCATAGGAAGACATACTAAATCTATATAATATGTCTTACTGGATACGGTGATAGGACAGTTCTCACATACAAAGTTTGCTACAACCCCTCCATCTGTGGCCGTAGTCACCAACATGGGGGGATTGAGTGGTGAAACAGATAACTGAAGTGTTTCAACACATTGGAAGGAAATAAAAGAACACGTTGCACCACAATCAAAAAGAACTCTAACAGGACTCTAGCCAAGAAAACACATACTGTAACGCCTCTGCTTGGTGGGCATGTAACGCCCGAGGCTGATGAGGGCGGGGAGTGGTCCGGTTCCTGCATGCTTCTAGGCAAAACTGAATCACATCGGAATGAGAGGGATCCTGAGGCCGTGCAGGTATGGGACTGCATGGTTGAACAAAGGCTTATAAGAATTGTTTGGTACTACCTATATCAACAAGATGCATCTTCTTTTCGGTAGCTCATTCCATAAGAACTCCATAGTTAAGCGTGCTTGACTTGGAGCAATTTTGGGATGGGTGACCTACCGGGAAGTTTCCCGGTAAGCGTGCGAGTGAGGACAAAACACACTGAAAAGACTCGTGTTGGTTTGTGGGGTCAGTCGGCAATCCTAAAAGCAGTCTGGGATGTTACACATACCGCCAATCAAATCATTGTTAGCTTGAGCTTTCTTTCCATCTAACGAATACACCCTGCCTTTGCTTGTAGTTGTATTCACTTGCTTGCCTTTGTTCCTCCTGTTTGGACAATCTGCCACATAGTCCCCTGTCTGACCGCTTGCATAACAATTATTATGCCTAATCTGCATTCTCCCGTATGAGCTCTACCACATTTCTTGCAAGTCGGATAGGTTATGGGTGAACCTGACTGCTTCCCTTTCTGAGGAGAACCCTTTGGTTTTAGCTTCTCATGATGTTTATCAGCAAAGTTACATTTATTCCTTTCAAAAGCCGTAGAACCTTCTCTAGTTGCCTTATCAAAACCTTTTTCAACTTCTAAACTGTTGTGCACAATATCATCAAAGTTTGCCAATCTCTGTTGACTCACAACTGCATAAATTTCACCTCTCAGAGCATGCCTGTATTGATTAACCTTCCATGTCTCATTGCCTGCATACTCATTATGAGAAAAGTAATGAGACAATTCTTCAAACTTCTTAGTGAAGTATGTCACTGACATATTGCCTTGCTTCAAATGCAGAAACTCTTGCTCCTTCCTGACTTTGTATGACAATGAGAGATACTTATCTAACATCACTTGCTTGAAATTCTCCTAGTTAATCTCCATGCCACTTGCTATCATTATGCGTTGATCGGTTTCCCACCAGTCTTCTGATGTGCCTCTGAATTGGTTTGTTGCAAAGATCACCTTATCTTCATCCGTACATTCAGCCATTCGGAAAATCTTCTCCATCTACTTAACCCACCTCTTAGCTTCCTGAGGTTCACCGTCACCATTAAACTCTAGGGGATGGTTCCGGTTGTATTCGCGAAAAGTTGGATTCCCTATGACTGGTGGTGGAGGATGCTGATGATGAACGCCTTGACCCTGATGCATAGCTGCAGTCCACTGTTGTTGAGACTGAGCATTTTGCTGGATCTGTTGTGGCGTCATTTGCATCATCTGTTGATTCTACTGCATCATCTAGGCCCATATGTTAGCATCAGGATTGACATCCTCTTCGGCTTTTCGGTTAACTCTTGGCCGTGGTGATCGAAATTTCTTTTTCGATTGATTCCTTCTTGGTTCCGTTGAATTCTCGGTTCTAGCTGTCACTTCCTTCCGTTCTACATATACGATTCTTTTTGGCTATTGATTCTTGGTGTTATTGATTCTTTTTGGGTTTTCTTAATTCTTTTCATCACTTACATGTTTCTTTGTGCTTGCAGTTTTTTTTTGTTTGTTCGACCAAAAAGAAAAGTACATACCACCTTTGTATTATTCACGTGTCACTAGTCACTACCCTTGGTGTACCTATTCTTTGGTGCTAGGTCTCTTAATGTTTTTGGTTTGAAACACGGTTAACATGACTTCCGTGAGTTTTGTTTGTGGTGATCATATTGAGGAGCTCGCAGGTTGTTTTAGTTGTATTGGTTTATGGTGCTTCGTGGTGGTTTCCATGGTGGTGTTGATACTAGGTCTTTTGTGGTTGTGCTCGTGGTGGTTTTTGGTGGTGATGCTTGTGCTGGCTGGTGTTGGTTTTTGGTGGTGATGCTCTTGGTGGCTGGTGCTGGTTTTTGGTGAGGATTAATGGTGGTTTTTGTGATGGTTAATGGTAGTTTTGGTGGTGGTTCTTGTGGTGACTAGTGGTGGTTATGTTTTTTGTGGTTTTTCTTCTATGAGTTTTGTTGTAGATGGGGTTTTCATGTTAGACGGTGTGGCTTGTTTAAGGTGCGGTTATATGGGTTTTTAGTAAGTTTGATCGTTATTTTGGAGAGGTTTTTCAAAGGTTTGGTACAAGATTTGTTTATGCTATTGCGCAGGCGTTTAGACTTTGGTTTTTGCATATGACTTCTTTGTTTGGTGTTTAGTTTTTTATTGGTTTCGAGGGCCCTCAGTGGAGGGTGTTTTTGGTTTGTTTGTATGGGTGTTTGTTTGGGTGTTCTGCATATATATGTCACACTTTTACATTGTATGTTACATTTTAAGTCTCCTAGCCTAGCATTCTCTGTGCTTGCTAGGATTCTTTTGTGTTTTAAATAAATTTCATTTTTGCTTCTTTAAAAAAAACATTCTCACATTTTTATTGGCTTAAATCATGTGGATCTCACATTTTAGAAATAAGTTTTACTTTTTTTTATTAAAGAAGTTAAATTAACCCATCAAAATTGACACATGAGATAATCAAACCTAAGACCTTAAGAGGGTTTCACTTGAAGTGGTGGCTCATTCATTTCATCCAATAAGAATGAGTGTTGAAGAAAGTGTTAAAAAGAGATTGTCCCTAGCATTTCTCGTGAACATATTTATATTTATACTATATATTTGTCTGTTCTATGCTACTTTGTGGGGGAAAATTCGGTCATGGGTAGGGATAGCTTCAGCTGAGCCATTATGTCTTTTAGAGCATTTTTATCAGTTTGTTTACTCCGTCGGTGGCTCTAGTATCATTCGCTCTTTTATGCAACTTATCTGGTTGTGTTGTGTGTGGGTTCTGTGGAATAAAAGAAACAGCAGGGTCTTCAAAGATACGGACCATACCGTTCACCAATTGGTAGAGAAAGTCAAATTACATTCTTTTTGGTGGATGAAGGCTAATAACATTTCTATTCGTCATAATTTTCATATGTTGTGGTCAAGCCCCTTTGTTTGATTGGGCATTGGCTAGTTTGTATGTCTTTTTATCTACTGTCTCTGTAACTGTTTACTGTTGAGTTTTTTCTAGCACACCTTGTGCTTGAAAACTCTCTTTGGGTTTTTAATTTATATTTCATTTGGCTTGTTAAAAAAAAAAAATAGGAGATTTTTATTTTAGTTGACTTTTTCATTATTCAATTATACCCTTAAACAATTTTTCTTATAATAATGATTGTTGGTGCCATTGAAAATATAAGAATTTTTATTATATTATTTTGTTATATTATAGTGTCATTGAAATAGATAAAATGGTTGATTTGATTTGTTATAATTTAAAAGTAACAATCATCTATATTTATGCTCTCAATCAAAATTAAAATTTAATACAAAAACACTATTCATAATTTTTCAAACATTAGTGCAATAAAAAGAGCGGAAAGACAAGTATGTGAGTGCCCGTCTTTTCGGTAGTAAATATAAAATACATTAAGGATGTTTGAACAATATAATATATATTTTCTCTTTCAAAAAATATATTTTTGTCAAAAATATATAACATATATATAACATCTGGTTGGTTTGGGTGAAACTTGAGTCGGATCCCTTAAGTGGAATCGAAGACTTGAATCTTGTGACTGAAAAAAACACGGCTGAAAGGAGAGACTTCATAAAAGAATGTTAGCCAAAATACTTGGCAGAAAGTAGTCATCGACAAACTTGATGAATAATTTAACCTACTGGTCCATAACATGTTAACAAATAAAAATTTGCACCAAGCCTCGTTGAATAAATAATTAGAATGAGCAATGTTAAAAGTCTCACACAGATGATATTTGACATGAACATAAATTTATAAGTGAGAAGAATCCTCACCTTACAAGACGATTTTGTAAAGGTTAAGTTAGCCTAACTCAAATTCTAAAAAACATGTTAGATGAATGATGCTCTTTTCTTTGTTTATATTTTCACACAAATCTTTTTCCAATTCCTCACTTGCTTCCAAGCTCTCATTTTCACCAACTTTCAACAACAAGAAGACAAGAAGATAAATACAAACATCAAACTTTGTATTATTTTTCTAAGCAGTTAAAAGGACTGTTTTGATTTTACCAAGAAGAGAGTAAAAATACAAACATCCTACCTATTATTATTCATATTCATTTCACGTTCCATATCTATGATTTGTCAAACTTGTTTTGTTTATTTTATTATTATACTGTTGTCACATATTCATTCAATATGATTTGTCAACTGTTTTGAGGTAAACATCACTATGATTTGTTCTTTGTTCTTCTCCTTATTCATCCTTCAATCACACTCTAGTGAAAAAGCTGAAAACTGATCTAGTTGGATATTTACTTTACTGAAGCAAAGTGCTTTTTGCAAAACTTTTCTTTGTTTTCAATCTGATGTTTGCAGCAATCATCTACTTTTCAGTGTGGTAGATATACAGAAACACATATGCAACCAATAGTTTCTACAGACTAAATGTTTTACAGCAAATAGTTCACATTGTAAGGTATACTTTTTTTTTCTATGTTTTGGATTTTTTTTATTCTTTTTAAAATCAACTTAGTGGTGTTTGACACTAATGTATATATATGATAATTGATTAGCCTCCTCAACTTATTCTATAAAATGCATGTTTGAAGTTTAAGGACAAAATTTTTTCAATAGAAACATAACTTTGTTTCCCCTTATGTGACAGATTTTGAGCAGCAAAGAGAAGCTAAAAGGAAGATGAAGGATTATTGGAGTATGATTTGTTCCGAGAATGGAGGAAATCTTTTCGGTTATGATTTCAAGTTATTGACCGATCCTTCCTTGTGCATTAATCATTTGTTGCTCATTTTCTTTGATTTCTTAATGGTGATAATGTTGATAATCATCATGTTCCGAAATTCTTCCTCAAGACCCTTTTGGAGTCTAGTAAGATATTCAAACTTGCAGCTAGTTTCTTCCATAACCAACGGCTCTATTGGTTTGTTGCATTTATGCTTAGGAATTTGGCTTTTAGAAGAGCAGATAAGGAAAAACAACAAGGCCTTTCCTATTAATTGGTGGTTATTCGAAATCTTTCACGGATCAACATGGTTGTTTGTAAGTTTAACTCTTGAGTCTTCGGATAAAACAACTTCCACGAGCATGGTTGTTGCTGTTTTCTATTGTAATGTTCTTTGTTGCTGGTATATTATCTGTTTTATCAATGTCGTATGCAATTGGAAGCAGAGAATTGTCCCTCAAGGAAGCTTTAGATGTTATATCTTTTCCAGGAGCAACTTTGCTTCTGTTATGCAATTACAAAGCATGTAAACGTGAAGACGGCGATGCTGACAGAGAAACTGCTGAAAGGCTTTATACTCCCTTAAATAGCCAGTTCGATGATGTTTCTCAATGTCTTGTCACCCCATTTACCAAAGCTGGATTCTTTAGTAAGATATCTTTTTGGTGGTTGAATCCGTTGATGAAAAAGGGTCAACAAAAAACACTTCAAGATGACGATATCCCTAAGTTAGGAGAGTTTGAAAGAGCCGAAAATTCTTATTTTTCCTATGTTGGACAGTTAAACAGACATAGACAAAATGAAGCATCATCACATTCATTGGTATTATGGACAATAATTTGGTGCCACTGGAGAGATATTTTGGTAACGGGATTCTTCGCTTTGCTCAAGGTACTTGTGATATCTTGTGGCCCTCTACTTCTGAATTCCTTTATATTGGTTTCTGAAGGTAATGAAAGTTTCAAATATGAAGGCTATATATTGGTTCTATCACTCTTTTCATAAAGATCATAGAATCCTTATCACAAAGACAATGGTATTTCCGATGTAGACTTGTTGGGATGAAAGTGAGATCACTACTTACCGCAAACATTTATAAAAAGATATTAAGGCTATCCAATTCTGCTAGATTGATTCACTCGAGTGGCGAGATAATGAATTATATGACTGTTGATGCTTATAGAATTGGAGAATTTCCCTTCTGGTTTCACCAGACATGGACAACAATTCTTCAATTGTGTATTGCATTAGTAATTCTTTACCGAGCAATTGGACTAGCAACAATAGCTTCATTGGTGGTGATAGTTCTCACTGTGCTTTGCAACACTCCAATAGCAAAGTTACAAAACAAGTTTCAGAGCGAACTTATGGTGGCACAAGACAAGAGATTGAAAGCTAGTTCTGAGGCTCTTGTGAATATGAAAGTGCTCAAGTTATATGCATGGGAAAATCATTTTAAAAATGTTATAGAAAAGTTGAGAAATGCAGAACTCAAATTGATATCATCATTTCAATTAAGTAGGGCATACCTTCTCTTCCTCTTTTGGAGCTCGCCGGTGTTGGTGTCTGCTGCTTCATTTCTAGCATGTTACTTCCTTAAAGTTCCTTTGCATGCAAGTAATGTTTTCACTTTTGTAGCAACTTTAAGCCTTGTTCAAGTGCCAATTACAGGTATACCAAATGTTATTACGGTGATCATTCAAGCAAAAGTTGCATTTGCTCGGATATGTAATTTCCTTGAGGCACCAGAACTACAGAGTGCGAATTTCAATGGCATCATCTTTAATGAACACCTCAAAGGCTCAGTTTTAATAAAATCAGCCGACTTTTGATGGGAAGGTAATGCATCGAAGCCAACACTAAGAAACATAAACTTGGACGTTAGACGTGGGCAAAAGGTGGCTATTTGTGGAGAAGTTGGTTCAGGAAAATCAACGCTATTAGCAACAATTCTTGGAGAAGTTCCTAATACAAAGGGCACTGTAAGCTTTTATTTCTTTTCTACTCATATAGCATTCTTCTTTTTCTATAGGAAAAATCAGTTTAATACAATAACTACTTTGTATTTTCTGAATGGATACACAATAATGTCATATCATATAAATTTAGCTTACTATAGTGAAGTTTATGAGTCTTACCTGTGATATTGATTCTCTTATCTGGAATACAGATTGAAATTTACGGGAAGTTCGCATATGTTTCTCAAACAGTGTGGATACAAACAGGTACAATACGGGAAAATATTTTGTTTGGATCCGAGTTGGATGATCGAAGATATCAAGAAACACTTCAAAGGTCTTCATTGGTAAAGGACCTTGAGTTACTTCCCTATTGTGATCTCACAGAAATAGGCGAGAGAGGAGTTAATTTAAGTGGAGGTCAGAAGCAGCGAATTCAACTAGCCCGAGCTTTTTATGAGAACGCTGATGATGCACATACGGCAAAAAGTTTGTTTAATGTAATGATTTCACATTCTACTTGTATGTATCTATTGTTATTCTTTACTAAAAGATGGCTTTGCAACTTGACAGGAATACATCATGGAAGGACTCAAAGGGAAAACCGTCTTACTCGTGACTCATCAAGTTGATTTTCTCCCAGCATTTGATTTTGTTTTGGTAATTTCACTCATCTCAAAGCAATGATTAGGTCATGTTCGATACAAGTAACCAAAGAAGTTGCTATTTGACCACTGCAGCTCTTATATTTGTTCAAACATTATATTTTATTTACAGATGATGTCAGAGGGGGTAATCCTACAAGAAGGTCCATATCAGCAGCTATTCACCACAAGCCATGAATTCCAAGACCTTGTCAATGCTCACATGGTTACTGATGGTTCAAACCAGCTTGTAAATGCTACTTTTTCTCAAGCTTCTATAACGATTACACAAGCTTTAGTAGAAAATAAGGGTAAAGAAGCAAATGGTAATCAATTAATTAAGCGAGAAGAAAGAGAGAAAGGAGACAAAGGGTTGAAGCCTTACTTACAATATCTGAATCAGATGAAAGGCTATATATTCTTCTTTGTGGCTTCACTTGGTCACCTTATTTTTCTGCTATGCCAGATATTGCAAAACTCATGGATGGCTGCGAATGTAGACAATCCTTGTGTCAGCACGTTGCAGTTGATTTTAGTTTACTTCCTACTTGGAGCTTCTTCAGCATTTTTCATGTTGACTAGAAGTCTATTTGTGGGTGCTTTAGGTCTTCAATCGTCAAAATTCTTATTTTTACAATTGGTGAACTCCCTCTTTCGTGCACCGATGTCTTTTTATGACTCTACACCATTGGGAAGGATACTAAGTAGGGTAAGCATATTACACAATCATCTCATTTTCTATGTAATGCAATAGAAAAAGTAATAATATAATTGTTCTTTCCTTGTTTAGGTTTCATCTGATCTGAGCATTATGGATCTTGATATTCCATTTAGCCTCACTTTTGCGGTCGGAACCACTTTGAATTTTTATTCTACTCTTACAGTTTTATCAGTTGTCACTTGGCAAGTATTGATTGTCGCTATAACAATGGTTTATGTCACAATTTTCTTGCAGGTAATAGTTAACTTGTTCATCTTTGGCTTAAATTGCAACGGTGAATAACTTTGGTTGTGTTTATTTTTAAATAACAAGTTTTACTTTCTTGGTTAGGAAGGATTAGTTTCGTATCTAGATTATCATGATTTGTTTCCTAACCGTCCTACTTATACGAGTCTTGTATCCCTATAAATAGTGGTTAGTGCTTGGTCTTTTGTATCATATTCGTATTTCCTCATATTCTTATGTACTTCATTTAGAACTCATAATTAACTTGAACTAAAAGCAAGATAAAACTTTTTTTATTGTGTTTTAAGCAGAGATACTACTTTGCCTCAGCAAAAGAAGTGATGCGGATAACTGGTACAACAAAATCCTATGCAGCTAATCATATAGCTGAAACTGTTGCTGGAGCAGTGACAATAAGAGCTTTCGAGGAGGAAGATCGTTTCTTTCAGAAGAATCTTGATCTAATTGACATTAATGCTACTGCATTTTTTCATAATTTTGCCTCAAATGAGTGGTTGATCCAACGGTTAGAAACAACCGGTGTAGGTCTTCTTGTTTCTGCAGCACTTTGCATGGTTATACTTCCACCAGGAACTTTCAACTCTGGTGAGAATTTGTATTATAATTATATTCTAATTATTTTCTTCTCTCCTCAAAAAATATCATCAACTCTCCTTATGAAAATAACTAAATTTCAATTTCCTTCATTCCAGGATTTATTGGTATGGCTCTATCTTATGGCCTAGCACTAAATTCTTACTTAGTAAATTCAATTTAAAGTCAGTGCACTCTTGCAAATCAGATAATATCGGTAGAGAGGCTAGATCAATATATGCATATAGAAAGTGAGGCTGATGAAGTAGTAGAAGTAAATCATCCTCCTTTGAATTGGCCAATTGCAGGCAAAGTAGAAACAAAAGACTTGAAGGTAATTGTTACTTAGTTTCAAAATGTGAAACATAATGTTAAGCAAAATTGCATCTCAAATTCACCACGTAATTTGTTTGATCGTACCATGTTAGATACGATACAGGCCTGATGGACCACTTGTACTTCATGGGATCACATGCACATTCAAAGCAGGTCACAAGATTGGAATTGTTGGCAGAACAGGCAGTGGGAAATCCACTCTTATTAGTGCTTTATTTCGTCTTATGGAACCAAAAGAAGAAAACATTATAATTGATGGCATCGACATCTCATCTATTGGCCTTCATGATTTGAGGTCACGTTTTGGGATTATACCTCAAGATCCTACACTTTTTACCGGGACAGTCAGATATAACTTGGACCCTTTATCTCAACACAGTTACACAGGAATGATAATAATTCTTATAAAATATGGAAGGTTCTTGGGAAGTGTCAATTGCGGGAAGTTGTTCAAGAGAAAGATGAGGGCTTAAACTCCACAGGTACACTTTCATGTTTTATTCTTATACCATTTCTAGAAAGACTTATTTCATACTATCGTATACTTTTTAAGTGTATTAATTTTTGAAATTTCATATGAACATTTGCATAAAAATCATCTTCGCCATGAATATTAGGATATTTTTAGAAAACGTATTTAGCATTAAAGATTTTTACTGATTTCTTTGGTCTTTTGTTTCATAGAAATAGGACTAGAGTGAGTAGTTAGTAATGATTAGTGAAAAATTGATGCGCAGTTGTTGAAGATGGAACAAACTGGAGCATGGGACAAAGACAATTATTCTGTTTGGGGCGTGCGCTTTTAAGGAGAAGTAGAATATTGGTACTCGATGAAGCAACTGCATCAATTGATAACTCAACTGATATGATTCTGCAGAGAACCATTAGAACTGAGTTTGCAGATTGTACAGTGATCACCGTAGCGCACCGAATACCAACTGTGATGGATTGCAATATGGTTCTTGCTATAAGTGATGGTGAGTTTTTTTTTTCTTCAGTTCTTTTGTCTCTCTATCTCATTTAACAAGCACTTTCAGACTGATCAATAAACATTTTTTACGTTGATGATATATAGTTTTCTGTTGATATGTGTTGAAAAGGTAAGAGTGTAAAGTGCGAAAAATGTCTTGTATAACACATAAATGATGACATGTAAAATGTATGGTACTTGACTTTCATACTTGAAATCATGAAAAAGAAAAGGTTAAGAATATGTTTTCACTTACTGAAAAGTCTTTGACTGTACTTTCAGGAAAACTGGCGGAGTATGACGAGCCAACGAACTTGATGAAGAGAGAAGAATCATTGTTCAGGAAGCTTGTTAAGGAATACTGGTCACATTTTCAGTCCGCAGAATTGCATTGATGCGAATAATGATTTCATTTATTCCAGCAATATTCTCTCTTTTTCCTCTCTTGTACAAGCAATAAGTTCAGAAACTTAGTAGGATGTAAAATGTGTTATGTTGTGATACCTGAAAGATGAGAAAGAAACGAGTAGAATGAAAAGAAAAGGTGATCAAATGTACTATCTCTAGAATGATATATGAGCTTCATTGAAAGACTTTTTTAGTTTTTTTTTTTTGATGGTTACAAAGAGAATATATGGTAAAAGCTCTTGATGAACCAATGCAAGTCCCATTACCATCCATATAACCATTTTTTAAATCACCTTCAGAGGTAGCATCGCTTGACCAGCTAAACCTACATTTTTCCGTTTGTGATTGTTTGGCCGAACATCTTCATCTGAATTTAAACCGAGACCTCACAGTTGTGTGTTTGAGTTTTAGGTGGTGTTCTCGCTTAGCCTACATACTAAAAAGATAAAAGATAACAACCATCTGTTCATAAATATTTTCCTTGACCTATATGGCAAATTGTTTAGCCATTGACCTGTGTAAAAGTCATCATTCTTGAGAGTCTTCTCAACTTGGTGTGAAGATTCTGTTGATTCTGTTTTCCCTTTTCTTTGGTCCAGCTGATTTTCTAACCGGTTCGCAAACCTTCACAATGCTGATTTTCTAACCTTCACATCATTGATTCTTCTATAAAAGCTTTGTATTTTAATTAACCTCTTTGTTCATTGATTCTGCTAAACTCTGTAGCGCTTTTTGGTTCAGCTTCTACGCTCTACTATCCGTGAATGATAAATCTTTTCTTATGTCGAATATTGAAACCTCTCATTTGTTTTTTAAAATATATACCCTCCATTAAAATCTCTCTTCGACCAACGAGGAATGTCTCTAGAAGAATGGGCTAAACTCTCACAACGTTGCGAACCAAAGTTCAAATTCTGGTTGGAAGAGGTATCCACATTTAGTGTCCAACGCACTTCGAATAGGATTACTTCTAGTGGAAGAAACCTATAAGTAATCCAAAAAAAACACAAATCGCTCTCCTGTGCTGAACCAAAACAGACCTTTTCAATACTTTCTCAAACTCTTCAAATTTTCACTCTCTTCCATTATTATAAATTTTTAAGAATCTTCCACTGTGAATTGCATTTTTTCCCTGTTAACCCTCCGATTCCCAAGGGAAGTGAGCCTTGGTAGTCCGGAGTTCGTCTGGAGGTATGTAAAGTCTGATCAAGAATTGTTGCACCTAGTAATCGAACTCAATTTCTCCCGAGCATTATTCATCCTTTTCTGAAAGTTGTGAATTACAATCTTCATCATTATATGTAAGTTAACATTTGTTTTAACATTAAATCTTCTATAATACAATGCATCTAATCCTCACACAGTATGAACTGTGTAGAGTGTTACATATACCTTTCAATTTCTGTAACACACAATAATTATTTATGTGCTTTTGGTCCCAACTGTTTCTCCAAAATCATTTACCTTTCCTCTAAATCAAAGGCTGCATATGTATACATATTTGATTTCGATGGCTTTAACTCATCATCATCTGCATTAACATCTTAATTAAGTGTTACATATCGAAAAATGAAAATTTGATGTCGTTTATTTACTTACTCGATGTGTAATACCATGCTTTTTTTAATACAAAAGTTTAGGTGAGTTGCGCTGCGAAGTTTACTGGAATCAGGACATGCAGGTCAAAAAGTTTAAAAGCGTGGTTTAGAGATATATTAACAAATCACCCACCAAAGAAGTTTTCATGTTGACAACGGGAGTTCGGCCCATGACCTTGTGGGTGAGTCAGGGTATGTTTGGTTTTCCACGTGCAGCCTTTGGACTGTGTTCCATGGTAGTGCAGGTTTTTGCATGTAGCTCTAGATTCGTTCTTCTTTTGGTCGGTGAAGTAGTGATAAATACTACATAAAACACACAAATGGGAATCATGGGTTTGAATCCAAGACATCACAAATATCCATGAGAAAAAAAGGGTTAAAGGACTATTTGTTTGATAGTTTCTTATAGGAACCATATAGTCTTAACACTAAATCGAATTAGTATTGATGCTTAAATAAGATCTTATATCAGATGAATGATATGATAGTATTAGTATATTCAATTGAAAACGTATACACTTCAACACTACATTTTATGTTATTTTTCATTGGCCTCATTCATAAATTCACAAACCCTAATTTCATTGGCCTTATTCATAAACTCAAAACCCTAATTTCATTGGCCTTATTGATGGGCCTAATATCACTTCACTATCATCTCCCAGGTCTCACAAATTATGCTAACTGAACACATTGTATTGTACATCCTGCTTTTACTTTCTTGATTTATTGCTAATACAAGAGAAAAGAAAGATAAAAGAAATAGCTATGACTTAAGAAAATAAAGGTAGCATCAATGCGAATCTCCAGACTGAGAATGAGACCAGTATTCCTTAACAAGCTTCCTAAACATCGATTCTTCTCTCTTCATCAAGTTCATTGGATCGTCATACTCCGCCAATTTTCCTGTAAACATAGTCATTGGCTTTCTTTTCTTTGAAGTAAAAAAATAATCTGATCAAACATATTCTTTTTCATCAAACCATATCCTCTCCCCAGCAACAAACATTGATTTTGGCGTGTGTCCGAAGTATGTATCAGATAAACTTAATTATTTACAAAGACATAAGAAATTGCCCATGTAGTTTGGGATCAGCCTTAGATAGAGGGACAAAAACTCAAAAAGCAACTTACCATCACTAATTGAAAGAACCATAGTGCAGTCCATCACAGTTGGTATCCTGTGAGCTACTGTGATCACCGTACAATCTGCAAACTCAGTTCGAATAGTTTTCTGCAGAATCAGATCGGTCGAGTTATCAATCGATGCAGTTGCTTCATCAAGTATCAATATTCGACTTCTTCTTAAAAGCGCACGCCCCAAACAGAATAACTGCCTTTGTCCCATGCTCCAGTTTGATCCATCGTCAACAACTGCACAACAATTTTTCACTATTTATAAATTCACTGAAGACAAAATCACCAAGACCAAGGAAATACATTCAAAAGATAAATAATTTTTCGTAAATATCCTAACATTATTCAAATAAAAATTCAAATTCAAAATATAGCTATAGATGGAATTTCAATAATTAATACATTTAAAGAGTATATTGTAGTATGAAATAAGTTCTTCTAGCATAGGTATAAATATTAAACATGAAAGTGTACCTGAGGAGTTTAAGCCTTCACCTTTCTCTTGGACAACTTCTTGCAATTGACACTTTCCAAGAACCTTCATATTGTAAAAGAATTATTTATTCCACATTTTCAATCCTAAGAAAAGTTAAATATAATGTAGCATATCTTACCTCCCATATCTCTTGATCACTGTGTTGAGATAAAGGGTCCAAGTTAAATCTTACTGTACCGTTAAAAAGTGTAGGATCTTGAGGTATAATCCCAAAACGCGACCTCAAATCATGAAGGCCAATAGATGAGATGTCTATGCCATCAACTACAACTTTTCCTTCGGTTGGTTCCACAAGACGAAATAAAGCACTAATAAGAGTGGATTTCCCGCTGCCTGTTCTGCCAACAATACCAATCTTGTGACCTGCTTCAAATGTGCATGTGATCCCATGAAGTACAAGTGGTCCATCAGACGTGTATCGTACCTAGCATGGTACAATCAAGCAAATTATGTACGATATTTCAACTCCCATTTTTTCTGAACATCATGTTTTACAATTTTAAAATAAAGTCACAATTACCTTCAAGTCATTTATTTCGACTTTTCCTGCAATTGGCCAATTCAAAGGAGGACGATTTCCTTTTACTACTTCATCAGCCTCACTTTCTATATTCATATATTGATTTAGCCTCTCTACTGATATTATATGATTTGCAAGAGTGCATTGAATTTGAGTTGTATATACTAAGGAAGCATTTAGTGTAAGACCATAAGACAAAGCCATGCCGATAAATCCTGGAATGTAGGAAATTTAAATTTAGTTATTTGCATAACGAGAGTTGATGATTTTTTTTTAGGATAGAAACAAATAATTAGAATATAATTATAATACTGAAACAATGACATTTCGGATATTAAATTAACCGAATTCTCACCAGAAGTGAAAGTCCCCGGTGGAAGCATAACCATGCAAAGCGCAGTAGTGGCAAGAAGACTTGCGCTTATTGTTTCTAACCGTAGGATCAACCACTCATTTGAGGCGAAATTATGAAAAAATGCACTAGCATTAATATCTATTAGATCAAGATTCTTCTCAAAAAAGCGATCTTCCTCCTCAAAAGCCCTTATTGTCACTGCTCCGGCAACAGTTTCAGCTACATGATTAGCTACATATGATTTTGTTGTGCCACTTATACGCATCACTTCTTTTGCTGCGGTGAAGTAGTATCTCTGCTTAAAACACAATAATGTTTTATGGAATCTAATCTTAGAGATTATATAGATAAGAAACTAATCATTTCCAACCAAGAATGGTTTAAATTGTATAAAAAATATTAATTTTTTTTACTAATATGATAAAAGCTGCAAACTTATTAAAACTTGTCCATATCCTTAAAGAAGAAGGACGATAAAAGTTACTAATTTGATTGTTTTCTCAATGTTATCTCAAATACAAGACACCATTTCAATATAAGTCAAAGAATATGGCCGTTACCTGCAAGCGAAGTGTGACATAAACCATCGGTATAACCACAATTAATACTTGCCAAGTGACAACTGCTAAAACTATAAGAGTAGAATATAAAATTATAGTGCTTCCCACCGAAAAACATAAGCTAAATGGCATGTCCAAATCCAAAATGCTAAGATCAGATGAAACCTAAACAAGGAAATAATAGTTATTAAAATATATAAGAAAAAAAGTTCTATTTTACATCATAGCAAGAGAAATATTTGTTTAACAAGCTTACCCTGCTTAGTATCCTTCCCAATGGTGTAGCATCATAAAAAGACATTGGTGCACGAAAGAGGGACTTCATCAATCGTAAAAATAAGTATTTTGAAGATTGAAGACCTAAAGAAACTACAAATAGACTTCTTATCAACATGAAAAATGCTGACGAAAATCCAATCAGAGAATAAACTAAAATCAACTGCAACATGCTGATACGGGGATTGTCAACATTAGAAGCCATCCAAAAGTTTTGTAGTATTTGACAAACCACAAAAATAAGGTGACTAAATGTAGACACAAAGAAGAAAATATATCCTTTCATATTATTCAAATATTGTAAGTAAGGCTTCAACCCTTTGTCTCCTTTCTCTCTTTCTTCTTGCTTAATTAATTGATTTCCATTTGTTTCTTTAAATGGATTTTCCATGATATCTTGAGTCATCTTTCTAGAAGTTGAATATCCTTGAGAAAAAGAAAAGTTCACAAGCTGGTTAGAATCAATGGTCTCCTTGTGAGCATTGACAAGGTTTTCAAATTTCTTGTTTGATGTCAATAATTGATGATAAGGACCAGCTTGTAAGATTACCCCATCTGACATCAACTGTAAAGCAAATAAAATAGTTGAACAATGCATAAAAAAGGAAGTAGATGAATAGATACGATTATTTTCTACGGTAGAAATTAAAACTGATAGATACAATATGTGAGCTACAATGCAAAAACATCCAACAGAAGCCACTCTTAATATGTAGTAGCAGGATAAACAAGTAGAAATGGAGGAAAATATTACAAAATTAAAATTAGTAACGTCAAATTTGTCAGAAATCTATAATAATTAGTTACATTTATGGAACCATAACAAGATGAACAATAAGATAACCATGTCTTTTAAGATGAATGAAAATACCAAGACAGAATCAAATGCTGGAAGAAAGTCAACTTGATGAGTGACGAGTATGACGGTTTTTCCTTTGAGTCCATCCATGATGTATTCCTGTGAAGATTCAAAGCCATCTTTTAGTAAAAAATGACATGTATAAGTTGAAAGTGAAGAAAAAATATCATTACGTTGAACAAACTTTTTGCAGTATGTGCATCAACAGCACTAAATGGATCATCCAAGAGATATATATCAGCATTCTGATAAAGAGCACGTGCTAGTTGAATTCGCTGCTTCTGACCTCCACTTAAATTAACTCCTCTCTCGCCTATTTCGGTGAGGTCACCATAGGGAAACAACTCGAGGTCCTTTATCAGTGCAGACCTTTGAAGTGTTTCTTGATATCTTTGATCATCTAAATCGGATCCAAACAAAATATTTTCCCGTATTGTACCTGTTTGTATCCATGCTGTTTGAGAAACATATGCAAACTTTCCATAAACATCAATCTGTAATTCAAAAAAAGAATCACACACTCATCAATATTATAATTGAAATGAAGGACAAATTGAATTCACTACAACAAGATGAATTTATATGATAGGACATTATGGTGTATCCATATAGCAAATACCAAGTAGCTATTGTATTAAGTTGAATTTTACGATAAAAAATATGAATGTCATCGAAACTATAACCAATTTGAGTATGAAAGGAAATGGAAGCTTACAGTTCCTTTAGTATTTGGAACTTCTCCGAGAATTGTTGCTAAGAGGGTTGATTTTCCTGAGCCAACTTCTCCACAGATAGCCACTTTTTGCCCACGTCTAACGTCCAAATTTATGTTTCTTAGTGTTCGATTTGATGTGTTACCTTCCCATGAAAAGTCAGCACATTTTATTAAAACTGATCCATTTAGGTTGTCATTATTGTGCATGTTCTTCAAATTTTCACTCTGCAGTTCTGGAGCCTCAAGAAAATTTTGAATACGAGAAAATGCGACTTTGGCTTGAATGATCACCGCAACAACATCCGGGATTGCTAGAATTGGCTCTTGAACAAGGCGTAAAGTTGCTACAAAAGTAAAAACATTGCTTGCATGCAAAGGAACTTTCAGGAAGTAACATGCTAGAAAAGAGGCAGCAGATACCAACACTGGCGAGGTCCAAAATAGAAAGACAATGTATGCCTTTCTTAGTAGTACTGCATATAGCAATTTGAGTTCCACATTTCTTAATTTCTCTATAGAACTTTTAAAATGTGTTTCCCATGCATATAACTTTAGCACTTTCATACTCACAAGAGCCTCAGAACTAGCCTTCAATCTCTCGTCTTGTGCCACCATAAGTTCACTCTGAAACTTGTGTTGCAACTTTGCTAGTGGAGTGTTGCAAAGCATAGTGAGAACTATCACCGCCAATGAAGCTATTGTTGCTGGTCCAATTGCACCAAAAAGAATTACTAATGCAATACACAGTTGGAGGATTGTGGTCCAAGTCTGGTGAAACCAGAAGGGAAATTCTCCAATTCTATAAGTGTCCACAGTCATATAATTCATTATCTCGCCACTCGAGTGAATCAATCTAGCAGAATTGGATAGTCTTAATGTTTTTTTATAAACCTCTGCAGTAAGTAGTGATCTAACTTTCATTCCAACAACTCTTGTGCGAAAATACCATTGTCTTTGTGATATGGATTCTATGATCTTTATGAAGAAAAGTGATATGACCAATATATAACCTTCATATTTGAAACTTTCATTTCCCTCAGAAACCAATATAAAAGCATTCAGAAGTAAAGGGCCACAAGATATAGCAAGTACCTTGAGCAAAGCAAAGAATCCTGTTATCAAAATCTCTCTTCGGTGGCACCGAACTATTCTCCATAAAACCGATGAATGTGATGATGGTTCATTTTTCCTATTGTTGTATAACTGTTCTTCGAATGAAGAATAACAACTTTTTGCTCTCTCGGACTCTCTTAGCTTTGGAATATCCTCGTCTTGAAGTGTTTTTTCTTGACCCCTTTTCATCAATGGATTCAACCACGAAAACGATATTTTACTAATGAACCCAACTTTGGCGAATGGGGTTACATGGCTATCAGTAACATCATTTACTTGCATATTTAAGGGGGCATAAATGCTTTCAACAGTTTCACATTGACATGTTTTGTAAGTGCATAACAACAGTAAAGTTGCTCCTATGGCAGATAAAACATCTAAAGTTGCCTTGAAGGACAATTTTCTTCTGCCAATTGCATAAAATATGGATAAAGAACATAATGTAGCAGAAACAAAAATTATGAGAATAGAAAACATCCACAACCATGCTCTTGGAAGTTGTTTTATCTGAAGACTTACAGTTAAACTTACACACAACCATGTGAATCCGTGAAAGAGTTCGAGTAACCACCGATTAAGAGGAAATGCATTGTGGTTTTTCCTTATCGTCTCTTCTAATACCCACATTCCTAAGCATAAATGCAACAAACCAAGAGAGCCATTGATAATGGCAGAAACTAGCTGCAAGTTTGAATATCTTACAAGAATCCGAAATGGCCTCGAAGAAGACTTCAGGATCATGACGAATGATAATATAATCAACAAGAACACATCAAAGCAAATTACCAACAAATGGTTTATGCATGAGGATGGATCTTTCAAAAAGTTTTCTTCATAACAAAAAGGATTTTCTCCATTCTCAGTAGGACAGTCACCACAAATCATGCTCCAAAATTTATCCATCTTCTTTTTATGTTCTTTCTCTTGTTCAATACCTATAATAAAAAAGGAAAAAACATAATCATGTCTATTTTGAGAAAACTTTCTCCTAAAAAATGATACTAGCTACTATATGATAAGGGATCAATTCTTCCTCTCAAAGCCTTATTATCCTCACCTAGTACATTTTGAATGTCACATTTGATTAATTTTTACAAGTGAGTATAAGCTATATATAAAAGAAATAGAATAAAAATATTTATCAAATTAACTTTATCAAGTAGGCTTAAATGCATTTTTGACCTATTAACTTTTAAAAAGTTCTGATTTTGTCCCCCTAACCAAAAAAAAAAATCAATTTTGCCCTCTATCTTTAGGGAAACATGTTCTTTTGACCCTATATCAATAGGGAAATATGTTATTGTATCCCTCTATCTTAAGGGAAATATGCTCTTTTGCCCCCTTAACTTTACAAAAAGTTGCGATTTTGGCCCCTTGTTTTGGGACATGTGGCGTCTTCTAAGTAGTTTTGCAACGTTGTGTAAAGTTAGGGGTAAAATTGTTATTTGTTTTGTTGGGGGGCCAAGATCACAACTTTTTAAAAGCTAAGGGGTTAAAAATGCATTTAAGCTTATCAAGTATTTGTATTCACGCCAATGAACTTAGATGTGCTGGGAAAAGTATCAATGGCAACCAATAATCAAAAAGTCGTAAGCAGCAACAACAACATATCTAGATCTAATCTAGCAACCAGTGTAAAGCAAAACAACATTTGAACAAAAAAAACAAGAAAAAGATGGTAGAGAATAGAGAACAACACATTAAGGAATTGTTCACACAGTTCGTCCCAACAATGGCATACATATGAAGTAGAGAGCTATCTCCACTTCACTAATTTCTACCATTTTCCCGAATCTCTTTCTGTGACCAAGAGACTCAATAATTTTAATACGTAAGGTGTTTACAAATTGTTTCCGAACTCTAGAATCTAACCCCAAAAGAAACCAACCCTTACCCTTTGAATTCCTAAGGTTATCCTCTTTTGGTCTCCCAAGATTCATCCAAATTGCTCACAAAGATTCAACCTATTATGTGCTCCCCAACTTTTCCAAGTCATGATTCTCTTCCCAAATGACACCAACCCATTCTCAAGAGCCCCTTTTTTGGTTCATCTAACGTCCCTCAACATTTAACCTCTAAGTTTTTTTTTTTTTTGACAAAGCCTCTAAGTTTCTTAAAAGTTCCCTCATTTTGTTTCATGAGATTTTGCAACAAATGGATTAAATGCTTATTTGATATCTATAAATCCCGAGCAAATCTCGCCACGGTTTTCCCGGATCGTGCCAAGATTCCAATTCGTACACAATAAAATTGCATCTAGCAGGAAAAATCGCGCCACGATTTTTCCAAATCGAATGACGATTTTTCCCGTGAGTTCAACACTCAATTTTGAGTCACATCCCAACATTAACATAGAAGTGACTAAAAAAAACTTAAAGACGCATATTATATTATTTTTTGTCAAGACGGACATTTTATTCATTAGAGTGTATAATTAAAAAGGTTAAATTACGTTGAAAATTGGAAGTTGCACTCATTTATTGGGTTACTCAAAATTATATGAAAGAAGTTATTCAAAATTATATTAAAAAAAATTAATGAAGTGGAAGTAGTGTTTTTATTTATATTTTTTGTTGATAGATATGAAAGAAAAGAAAAAATGGAAGTAGTAAGAAAAAGAAGCCATAAGAAAAATATTCGAAAACATTAAAAATAAACCATAAGAAAAAACAAAGATGAAAAGGCCCTATACCTTAGAATATGAACAGTTTAGTCTGTACTTCTAAAAGGATTGTTGCAAACATCAAATAGAGAAAACCAACAAATGCATGAAACTATGTTTGTCTGTCTTTTATGTTGTGTGCTAAATACAACTCCGTCTATATAGGAAAAGTGATGGTGTATGAACTTAGTTTGAGTATGCTATAGTGAAATGATAGATATTGATTTTGTTAGAAATTAAATGGTCTTTATTACAAAATGGTCCTGGCACTTCTTGTCGACAAATATATATATCGTCAAAATTGTAAAATTCATTACAAAATGGACTAAACAACTTTTGTATACCCTGTTTGATTTAAAAATTGGTCATCGGACAACTTTTTATCAAGAGTATAATCAATCAAAAATACAATAATATCCTTTTAAGTCATGTTAACCTGTGCTCTTAGAGCACATGTTAAAAAGAGAAACTTTATATTAGAAAACATAATATGTCAATTTTAATAAGTTCAATGCATGACTTTTGATACGTATATTTCTATAAAGAGATTTTTAACATGTGTCTTTGATGGCATAAATTTGCATTTGCCTATCGTTTTTATGTTCATTTGCATTTGCATTAGTAAAATATAAAAAATATATCTCCATTTCTCAAATATAATTCTATCTTGTTTTGTATTGTCTTGTCTAATACTTACTATTTTACGAATCAAACGCACCTATGTCATGAAACGTTAATTAGATTAGACATATCATATTGCATGTTAATCCAACATCAATATCAAGTAAATAGAGAATATTAGTTTAGTGTTAATGTCGTGACATTGATTTGAGATGAATGTAGAAGAGCCAAACATGCAGCTAACGTATCATGTTATAATTTCAAACATTTAAGTTTACATCGAGAATATTTAACAGACACTTTACAGTGTGAAAGATGTATTCTGTCTATCCCCAAAATTAGATATTATTTTAACTTATGCTAACGACTTTGAGGGTCAAAATTATTCTATTCACTCATTTGATTCATTTTGCTTTTTTGGAACAAGATTTAATTCATTTTGTCCTCTTTTATTTTGTTTGGTGGTAGTTCGAATAAGACAATCCTTTAGGTTTAACGTTGTAGAGACATGGTAGTTGTAATAAGAAAGATAAGAAACTAATTGTCTTGCAGAGTTGGTGCATGGTTTAATGGTGTAGGGAATCTGAATATCTTTTTCAACGATATTTTTTTTTTCATGCACACTCTTAAAATATTCAAAAGAAATTATATTTTGATACAAAAATTTGACACCAAATCAAATAGTTAATGAATATATAATAAGCTGTAATATATTGAACAAAACTAAGCACAATTTAAAAGGCATTAACTAACAATTTTGAAGTGTTTTAATATACATATACACACACATTAGTTTTTCTTTTTTGAAGTAACACACACATTAGTTAACCATTCAAGTTGTGATTTATATATACACGATTTTCGAATGTTTAAATATATGTTGGAACACTGTGTTTTTTGTGAATTGCAAAATTTATATGTCACACATTAGATAGTTTACACAGAACATTGGTGTTTATATGGTGGAGATAGGACTTTGTCCTTCGGGATATTGAGTTTTGTAAACAAGTGATGGCGCATTCAACATGATCGTCATAGTCTCATAGGTAATGTCTCGAAATCTTAAATTTAATAAATTATTTTTTGGCATTTTATGTTTGTGCACGCATTTGGCATACGCCTATGCGTGTCTAACAATTTTAGCTTGTCAATTTTTGTCCCTTTGAGTTTAATGATTGGTCTTACGACCATAGTCCATTTCGAGATATTCAGTCCCTCCGGTTCCTCTAAGAGCGATCATCGACCACAGTCCCCAAGAGTTAACCCTTCGAAAGTTATAGAGTTGTCATCAAACCATAATCCCCTAGAGTTGTCATTTTGGAAATTATAGAGTGATCGTTGTGTCATACTTGAGTTATCTCAGTATCATATTTTATGGTGTATTTTTAGAACAGATCCTACACTGCAGTAAGACTTTGATACATTTGTAGCTAGGTTGCTTTATCACAGGGACATCATGTTTGATAGTCTACATGCATAATTTTTTAAAGTTTCAGAAAACATATTAAAGAGAACAACCTAGTTTGTGACTCATTCCACGTTACTGAAAAATAATTTTAACTTGTTGTTTTAACTATCCTTCCAAAAATACATTATATTCATTAATCACGATTTATATTTAAATTACTTTTTTTTAATCAATAACGTTCAAAATTGTAATTAATTGTGTTAAATTGATGGTTAAAAATTCTGACACCTTCATATTTTCATTAATCAATCTTAGATGAAAAATTTGAATAGCATTGACATTTTCAACCACTATAGTTATCCACTTATAGAACAGATCCTTACAAAGAAATTATATCAACACTGGTCCGGTGGTGAAAGTGGATGGATGGTGCTAATTGTTTTAAAGAGTCATAATTTTTAGGATACGGAATTTAATTTCTATTCATAAACATAATATAACATAAGTGTTAGATTCAATACCATGTAACCTAGCAATGAAGTTAAGTGGTTAATGAGATCAATCAAAGATCTTAGTTTAATTTTTGAAAAAACAACATTTAAGTTAAACTCTGAATTACTAAGGTTCATTTCTCCTAAAAAACCGAAAACTTAACACACAAAAAAGGATTCACTACCAATTATTTTAGGATACCAAATTTTTTTTTACAAAAAATAAAAATAAATAAGTGATAGATATTCAGTTTTCAATACCTAAGTCATGTGTTTGGAAAAATATCTATTACTATAAGATATGTATCAACACTGTAAATCCTATAAAAAAAACATATTTTCCATGCTCAAAATTTTTAGATCAAGCAATCATTTTCGACATTACTTTTTTTGGATAACTATCCCTTTTGACGTTATTTTTTTGGGTAACCATCCTTTTCAACATACTTCACTCATGCATCAGTACAACATAAGCATCTGGTAACATTTGAAAAATGTTACTACGTAATGAAAAATGTTACTAATTATATCTAGTAACATTTAAACAATTGTTAGGTAAAACTTATGTTACTTGGGAGTTTCATCTTGTAATTTTTAGTATATTAGTAACAATTAAAAAATGTTACTTGTTTACATTTTTCTATGATCGGTAACAATAAAAAACTGTCACATATATATAAATTTTGAAACATGAGTGTTTATAACTTTTGCATAGACTTCATTTAGATTTTCCAAAAGTTGAAGATCAAACTTTATTTAGATTGGTTAAAATTCACATAGATCCTACCAAATTATGTCGGTCTCATATAAATTTGGTGGATCCTATTTGAATTTTAACCAATCAAAGATAGTGTTAAAATGTGTGTTGCTAACATTCTTCTTATTTAGATACAAGATTTCAAATATGTTCTCAGACAAACATTTTAAATTGCAATTTATAATGGAAATGAACTATAAAATACAATTTCAATTACGTACTAAAAATAATTTCAAAGTTTTTATCCAATGAAGCATATATATATAAATTGGCACTTAGAGTTGTCTGCCATTTGTTCATCCGAATTAGCATTATTCCTTTCTATTTTTTATGTTGCTTCTTGTATATTATCATCTCTTATTTTCAGATTATGCATCCCAAATTTGGATTAAGTGTGAGCTGCAGTCTACCATTTAATAGGGATGCTTTATTGTTCTTCATCTTCCTTTTCATTACTGAATCCAGGCCTTTGCATCACTTTTAATATCTTCATTTAATTCTAGTTTTGACCCCCTAATTTTATTTGCTCACAGAGTTGATCCCTTTATTTATTATTATTTTTTTGGTACAAAGATCCCTGTATTTTTAAATCCTTAAGTTTTGATCCCTTCCACAAATATATAGGCTAAAAATTGATGTGGAATGTGTAATAGATGAAATGATCAACAGTAATGAAATTGCAAGAAAACTCCCTACAAACTTCAAATTCAACTATAAAAATTATTTGTGTTTGTAATTTAATTAATGACATGTAAATAATTTATTCATCTAGACAATTCTAAATCATCAAGTTGTATGCGATGTCATTTAAAACTTGTAAAATCACTTTTTTTTAGTCAAGAAATATGGGTATGAGACCAGAACTGGTGAATTTTAAACAAATACTTTTTTTTTTGGTACAAACAATGACTTTATTTTTTATTTATCAATCTTAAATAAAACAAGAAAAAAGCGTTGGGTTCAAACCTCAGACACCCACTTATTCACCTTGAAAAAGATAAATTTTAATTACTAAACTACTTGACAAAAAAAAAAAATCAAAAAAGTAT
>Ga0228711_1001343_pt1 | contig 35839 bp, 22 predicted proteins | sample MedpolnodulmetaG_2_FD_177996 | JGI IMG/M metagenome (GOLD analysis project Ga0228711, IMG submission 177996) | Root nodule microbial communities from Medicago polymorpha collected in Santa Monica, California, United States - brown nodules | ecosystem: Host-associated > Plants > Roots > Nodule... | reverse complement strand
ATGAATCTTAAAGTGTTTAAGTTTCTATTTGATTTGTGATTAATGATTTAATCAAGATCTGTTTTCAATGGGATTTCTTCCGCAAAGAGGATTAAAATTTTGAAAAACCCCTCTTAAAATCCCTTCAGTTTCATCAGAAATTGCGAAATACTTCCTCATATACGACGTTAGACGTCACATTGGTATCTTCACCATCTTCATTAGTGATCAATATCTTTCCCCTTCCTCTATATGCAATCCAATCCAAGGAAAGATAATTCTCACCTCAAAATTCATTCATAGTTGCACAACTTTGTTTGCAGAGAAAGAAATAATAAAAGTATGCATAGGAAATAAAGGCTAACAGTAGAATAAGGTTTTGAATGAAACAAAATTCAGATTAAGTTCAAAAAACATGACATTACACGACTTAGTCTGAATCCTTAAATAATATACCAAAAAATTGCGACAAAACTAAATAGGAAGACTGGCAAAATTGGTGTAAACATCTCAAACTAAAAACAAAAAACGCAAAAAGGATATTCCAATTCTCAAAAAAATATGCATATCGATAAAATTTATGTTAAATTAGAATACCAGTTAAGCAGTGGTATGAGAGGAAGGTTGTAAGGTCACGTTCTTCCATTTGCAAAAATCAAAATATCAAAATATATGATTATTCTGTTGTCTGTGTAATTTACCACGGTTTAGGTTTTTTTTATAGAGAAACACGGTTTAGGGTTTGCTATATATAGCCGAGTTTACATGGAAATTAGGGTAGCCGAGTTTGCATAGAAATTAGGGTAGTCTGTTTGTAAACGTATTAAATAAGTGTACAACAACTTGTCAAGAAAAAAAGTCTACAGAAACAATTGAAATATACTGATGATGACACAACATGATAGGAATGAAATATTATGGATTTCTGCATTTTAGAGGGAATTTGTTAGGTTAAATTGGTGCGCTGCATCCTTATTTATTAATTTTATTAGGTCTGCAGCAACTTAACCTAATAATTTCCCTCTAAAATGTTGCATTAGGTTAGCAGCAATTTAACCTAACAAATTCTATCTAAAATGCAGCAATCCATAATATTTCTCCTCACTGATGAGTTTTTCATTCATATCATGTTGTGTCATCGTTTGTATATATCTATTGTTTCTGTAGATTTTTTTGACAAGTTGTTGTACACTTATTTAATACGTTTACAAACAGAATACCTTAATTTTCATGCAAATAATCTTATTAGGTTTGAAACAACTAAACCTAGAAAATTCCATCCAAATGATCTGCATTAATTGCTAAGTGCTAACCCTAATTATGTATTTCCTTCCAACACTTTTTCAATTTGAAATTAAAAATTTTTTGTGAGGAATCATGAACTGCATTAAATTACATCTATTGTTATACCCCTTGAAAAATACAGAGTTCTTCAACCAAGCAAACATCTTCAAAATAATTAATACATTGTATAAGATCTCTTCTAATATTAAATTCTATGATATATGCAGATATGATATGTATTTGGTTGGAAAAATATATTATTACTTTTAGTAAATATTAAAGTATAATTTTTTTTTGGAGTGTACGTGTAATTTAGAAATTCTATTAATTGAAGTGACTTTGTTTTTCATATTAGTAGAAATTTAAAACAATTATTACAAGTCAATTTTTGATGTTTAACTATAAAAGTAATAAATAAAATTGACCCGTGCAACAATATAATATTGTATTCTTTTTATCTTCTTTCTTTATATTTTTTTTTTGAAAAAATGAGAAGATAATGCCCCAATAATATATTGTGATAAAATAAAATAATAATCTTTAATTGATTAGTTATTCAAAACTAAAATGTAAAATTTGATAAGATTCAAGTGTCATTAAAGGACATAGTAAGACAAATTTAATTGTAATATTGTATCTCTAATGTCATACCCTAATAATCTAATTTGCATTTATTCATCGACCCATGATCTTATGGGTTAAAGATTATTCATTGGTCTCTATTATAGTCGACAAGACCCGTGCGTCGCACGGGTCAAAAGTCTAGTTTTAGATTAAATTTGTTAGGTTAAATTGTTGCTAACCTAATGCAACATTTTAGAGGGAAATTATTAGATTAAGTTGCTGCAAACCTAATAAAATTAATAAATAAGAATAAACTATATACAGCTCCATGCCTTCATCGTCATGACTCCCATCTCCAAATTAGCTCTGCATAAAGCATCGGTTATTAAAGTATAGAAAAACCAACTTTTGTCAACAAAAATAGACCAACTAATCTCAATTATGATATGGGGGTAATATTAGCAATACATTTCTTCATGATATTTTATTTGACAAACTAAGTTGCTTCACGATTAGAATCAATGAAAAATACAATCAACTCTCCTTTTATCTCTACTTTTTCTTCCTCTATATCTTGAGTGTAGCACTACTAAATAGTAAGTTGTATTATACTTAACATTAGCAAAAATTATTTTTTAAGTTGAACTCAGTTCAATATAAAAATTTAATATTAAATAATCACCGTCTATCTTACAAGATTGATTAACTAAAAGTAAATTTTAAAAAATGAAAAAAAAATGTCGGTTAAATATAGAAAAACCTACAAGAAAAGACATATTAATTATTTAAAAATTTCATCAAACACTTATAGAACAAAAATATCATTCACATTTACTAAATGAAATTTGAATACCAAAAATCACAAATTACAAACAAAAACTAAATTTATATACAAACAATACTTAAATAAATCATATTACTATATTTTGCTAGTTAAACCATTAACAATTTCTATTTAATCAACAACTAAACAACCCCAAACTTCAATAGAAACGAAATCAAAGATAGTTGACACTTACTTGTTGGGTTTGAGAAGAAATGTGATCACAAATACGATGTTTTTAAAGTCAGTTTATTGAAGATCAATGGTTGAATGAAAAATTGTGTTTTTTGCCTAGAGTCCAAGTTTTTGAAGTTTCAAAACAACTAAAACGAATATGCGAATTAGTCTTCATGTTCTGGTGTAGTGTAATTACAGGACATATCGAATCCAATCTTCTAAAAACGATTGAATGAAAGGTAACTTCAGATGTTATCGAAACGTAACTTTTAAGGTATAATCTCATCCCTGATTTCATTCAACTATATCCATTACAATATCAGTTTTCATTAAGCACTTTGAAATCCAAAATGTGCATTACAAGATGCATAACAAAATATGTTGTCATTAAACATGTCCAGCCACAAAAGATGCATTACAAAATAAGTACCAAAATATGTTAGCATTAAACATGTACAAACACAAAAGATGCATTGCAAAATATAGCTTAGTCCAAAAAGCATTAAAACATTAAATTTTCCATGGTGCTGCCTTTGTGGGGACCTTTGGTGGTTTAAAAGGGATAGTTGGTGGTGCCTTTGGTGGGACAACTAGAGTTTGAACAGTTGGTGGGTTATTTGGAGTCGCTGCTTTATTTCTTTTGATTTGAGACCTCCTTAAGATAGGTGCTGGATGAGATGAGGCATATGGCCTCTTTCTCTTAGTTAAAGATTTTGTGGTGATAGGTGGTGGTTGAGTTGCTGGTTTTGAATATGGTGATTGAGTTGTTGGTTGTGAAGGCGGTGGTTGTGGTTGTGGTGGTGGTGGAAGAGGTAGTTTACAAGTAGCTTTGTTATGCCCAGGTTGGTTACACTACCTACATTTTTTGCTTCAATCCATTTTTATTCAACCTTCCATTTTCTTTGAGTAATTAACCTGCCTCTCTATTCCTTTTTTTTTCTTTGGCCTTCCAGGTTGTCTTCTAAGGGATGGTGGCTGCAAGTCATTATATCTAGTCACTTAACCTCCTTAACTGCCATGTGTTTTCATCTGGTATCTTACCAAAGTATGTCTCCCAATCACACATAAGACATTTTACCCTCATCCTATGCTTATCATTTTTAAGAAACTTGTGGTTCTTACCTGAATGCACAACATATGTTATCATTGCCTCTCTAAATGCTTGTTTTGTCACAAAATAAGTTCCAACTTTCCATTTATAATCAACCATTTTTTTGGCATTTCAAATGTAGGAAACTTGGCCCTTGACATAATATCATTCTCTTCAGAACTGTCACCACCACTCTCCAGAATCTTAGTATTATACTCATCATCACTCAACCTTATATTCTCCTTAACCTGTCTTATTTTCCTTTAAACTGTTTTTCCATCATACAAAGAGGACTCTGCACTAAGGTACTCATGCATTGTCTCTTTACCAAGACCCTTCTTCCTGGATCTACCTTTCTTTTTCTTGGGTTTGATTCTCTTTCCTTGCACAATACTTGTTGAATTTTGTACTCTAAAGCCAGGTATTGCAGCTACCATGGCCAGGGGTTTGGTTCTTGTGCAACAATATCATTTCCAAATCCATCATCATCACCACCACTTACTTCTTCATAATCCTCAAACCTTATATCCCAGCACTATCCTAAGTACAATTGTCATCATTCCCTGCCCAATTATCTTCACCAAATATTTCACTGTGTACATCATTATCTTCACATATAATAGGGATATCTATCTTACCAATCACCTTGTTGTCTACAACTTCTTCCTGAAACTTACCAGACCCTATAACATAATCAGTTCCATTTCAGGGTCACATTCCCAAGTACATTATGTTCCCACATACTCCAATTTTTCCTTATTACTAAAATATCCCCCATAATGAAAGACAAATTCAAAATAGTCTTCCATTACCTATATCAAACAAACCTATATCAGACAAAATAACATGAAGGCACCACAAACATACAACCTATAATAAACAACATCTAACATTGAGGGACCAAAAACATACAAAACAGGAACCACAAACACTAATTTAATCAACCCATAATAAACAAACATTTGATTCATAACTTTTGGGTCCACTATACTGTATCAGTTTTCAAAGCTTTAAGGTCCACAACAATTAAACAAACAATTATACCAAACCAATATAAAAGCAACGAAGAATGTAAAGTAGAGCTTTCAATTTCATATACCATTCAAAAATATTTTGGATCTAATCTAGTACACTCTCTTAATTAAGAACATATCAGAAGTTATATTAGAAAAGTACTTAATTCACGCAATACTCGAGCTTTCAGTAAAAATATTATAGCTTTCAATATACCATATCAGAAGTTATTTCAGCAAACAAGTTCATATACCATATCAGAAGTTATTTCAGCAAAGAAATAACATGATTTCAAGTACCTGAATTCGAGTATCACGTTCAAATGTCGTCGATCTTGCCGTCGTGCGCCACCACTAGTTGTCGCAACAACATTCTCCAATCAGTATCTTTGTCGTTCTCTCTATCTTTGTAACCCTAATCCCTTTTGACTCTCCCAATTCTAGATTCTGTTTTTGTATTTTTAAGTTTCAATTTCCTTTTTTTTAATTGTTAAATGATAATATTAAGTGGCTTTTAAAATTTTATTTTTTAATTAAATGGACGTCTAGGTGAATGCCATGTACGCACACCGTTTTCCAGGTGTCTGGTTATAACGTTGAAGTAATAGAAGGGACGAACTTATTCAAACATTTATAACATTTTGGACCAACGTGAAAAGTTTAAAACATATGGGATCAAATTGAAACCTAAAATAAAAGTAAGGGACCAAACATGCAATTAAGCCAAAAATCAACATCTGATAAGTTAAGTAATAGACATTAGTAGTGGTGGTTATGACTTTTATATTATGGCCTAATTTCTTTAATTTTAAAGTGTGAACTTTTATATTATTGTGTAGTTACCAGTTGTATTCATGAATAAAATGTTAAAAAACTTTTGTTTAGTATGAGATTAAGAATTTAAGTCCATATGATATGTTAATATGATAATTGGTATGCATTTATGTTGTAGTTCAAAGACATACTTTGAGTATGAATGTTATTATGCATAGTGTATATTATTTATATAGTATGAGAAATGTTAACCGGTGCCCCGGGACACTGGTTAAGGAAACAAATATAGTAATATCATATTGAAACTTGTGCAGTTAACTCTTTAAAAATTTAAAAAGTATTACTTTTAATTTAAAACTTTCTTTTTTCAATTTCCTTAACCAATGTCTCGGGGGCATCGGTTAACATGATCCATAAAATATATATGAGGTATCTATGTGGGGATAATGAGATTCACCTTAGCTAGGTGGATTATCCGTCTATGACGAGACGTGTAAGAAGGGGTAAGCAGAACACCGTTTACCGGAGTCAATATATCTTTGTCTTACCATAATATAAGAATAGGTTAGGTTATCAGAGGTTTTCCCACGTTTGGTAACCTAGTTAATTAAATTATCAAAATATAAGTTATCTTGAGTTTAATCAATTATTGTAATTAAGTTCTTAGTTATGTTTTAAATTGAAACTCTTGTTCAAAGGCAAGATTATCTTTATCTCATATTGGAAGCTCACTGAGATAATCAATATCTCACCTCACGTTAATTTTTCTTTTTTAGGTATAAGCAGTTTTAAGGTGTCATCAGAGGCCGAATCACAATCAGAGTCTAGATTTAGGATTTTCCTTTAAAATTGTCATTTAAAAATTCATGATTTTGTAAAGATTTTATTAAAGTATATTGTTAATTTCACTGCTTGATTTGTAAAGCTTGATAAAAATCTTAGTATCATTATATAAAAGAATTTGAATAAGTTCGGATTGAAAAGTTTTACGCAATTGAGAAAGTTGTTTATATTTTTCTCTCTTTAAGAAATGGGATGTTACACCCTCTGTGATAGGAAACTCCAATATTTGACTTTTTAAGGTATCCAATGCATTTGAATAGATCTCAAATGCGTAAACTTGATTATTAAGAGTATAAATTGGATGTGTAAGAGTTCTTAACCTAACTTATGATGGATGTAGATTGGCCTATGTAAAATGTCTAAAAATATACGAACTTTGACAAATGATGAAATAGAGTGACTTTGTGGAATTATGGAATATGGCATGTTAGCTTGCAATCATATGTTAATGATAAGGTGTTGAATAATGGTTGGATTGGTTATTAATATGAGAATGAATTGTTGATTAAATAAGTGTAAGCGACGAATCGTCTAAGATGCAAATTGGCTAATTGAAGTGATGTGTTTTATTGATGTTATATTGATGATAAAATTGATGTTGGCGTGATAAACAAGATGATGTGATTATTATGATGATGTTGGGAATAAACGTTGATGATGAAATGAACTGCTTGTATAGATGCATTGATTTGATGATGCATGGTATGTTGGTGTGAGGTTATACTATATGATGAAGTGATCATGTAACTTGATTTATGTGGAGTCGTGCATTGTCGCGTTTTTACTTGTATCAATGCATGATGGTCAATCCTATTTAAAGACGGGTATTTAAAGACAAATGGATCAAATCGATAATATACCTCCGATTATCCAATTATTTAAATAGGGGAGATCATTCGGTAACATAACTCCGACATCCAAAACTTTGTACTACATGCATATAGAGTCAAACTAGAACAACACATACATATTAGTCTATGTGAGAGTCGTGTATTTGATTAAATGAATCTATGAGAAGCTGTGTATGTGACTATGTGTACCCGTGTGATAATTGTGACGATGGTGATGAACTGTGAATGATGTATATTCAACTTAGTGATAAAATGGTAATGTGAATATCTGTTATCGATTGCTACCGCTACCGACGCGGAGTAGCCAAAATCAACTAGCCGCATTACAGCGCTCTGACGCGGAATGTTTGGGAATAATGGTTTTCGCAGCCTCTTTTCGATGGCGACACGCAGATCAGAAATAGGTCAAAGTGTTCGCTTTTCTGTTTCGGAGCACAAATACCATCTTTCCCCTCACTTAAGCACCATTTGGAGGGAGAAAATTGTATTTTTAAAACCCTATTTTCTCTTCTCCATCCATCGTGAAGTGAAACAGTCGCTCTCTTCTCTTCATTCATTCATCATACAAAACAACAACACAACTGCTTTTGGATAAAATTCAACAACACAGTTGCTTTTGGGTACAAAACAACAACAACAACAACAATGTTGCTTTTGTTCATCTCTTCACCTCTTTATCTTTGTTCTCTCTTCATTAATTTCATAGGTTTGTTCTTTCTTCATTTAACATCTTTCTTTTGTTTGTTCAATCTTTACCTTTTGTTTTTCTATTTCTTTCTTCATTTAACAGGACAGGTTTGTTCCATCTGTGTTTTTTTAATTTTACCTAGAATATCAACATCAATTTCTTTTTCGTTTCTTATATCATCACTTGTCCTTAACCACAACTCAGTAACCACTTGATTTAACATTATGTATCTTATTGCTGTTCAAAATACAAATTATCCCTCTCATTCTGTTCAAATTTTATATCACTTGTTCATAAAATTATATCATCACTTGTCATTAACTACAACTCATTATGTTCAGCACTTGTTCAAAAATTTTGTATCTTAATGTTGTTTAAACATTATGTATCTTATATCATCACTCTAATTCTCCCTCTCTATTATGTTCAAATTTTATTTCGTTGAGCAGTAGTTGTTATGGCAAGTAGTTCACCAGCACCATCTAATGCTGGTGATTCTTCTAATGTTGCACAATCTGTTGCTTTCTCTGTTCAGTTGTTCAAACCATCCCTTCCTGACATAGGATGGAAGTATAACAGTTTAAGGGGCAAGAGTAATACGAAAAAAAGTCACGTGTGATTATTGTTTATTGGAGTCTAATGAAGGAGTTTCTAAGGCCAAACAACATCAAATAAGAGTGAGAGGAAACGTTAAAGCTTCCACAAAGACACCAGAGAAGGTGAAATTGATTTTACAAGTTAGTGAAGAAGCTAGATTGGCAAGGGTGAAATCCGTTTCAAATGAGGATCACAAAGATGATGATGAGGCAACACGAATTTAAGATATTGGAAGGTTGGTAAGTGGGAAAAGGCCAAGACCTGAAATGGGGACTAATCCAGTTGCCAAGAAGGGTAATACAAAAGGTCCATTGGATATAATGTTCTATCAAAAACCTGAGGTAACATTGGAAAAAGGAAAGCAAACAAATGTGAAAGAATTTGATAAGGAAGCAAGAGAAAAGGCTAACCAGTATATAGCTCACTTTTTCTACTTAAATGGAATTGCGATCAACGTTGCAAAATCAAAAAGTTACAAATTGATGGTTGAAGCAATTGATCAATATTGTCCTCACTTGAAGCCTCCTTCCTATTATGAGTTGAGAAACCCATGTCTTAACAGAGACTCGAAAAATACACATAAAATGTTGGAGATTAACAAGGCAGAAGCGACAAAATATAGTTGAAGATTCCAAAAGTAAAGAAGGTTGTATCACAAGGAATTAGTCTTGTCAGTTTCATCTATAACCATTCCTTGGTTTTGAATTTGTTGAGGGAGAAAGCTGAAATGGAGTTGATTAGACATGGAGTCACAAGGTCTGCAACATACTTTCTTCAATTGCAAAGGTTGCACAACCTAAAACAAAAAATTAGAACCATGTTCCCTTCTCAAGAGTGGTTGGACTTAAAGGTGAGTGATGAAGCCAAGGGTAGGAAGACAACTTCTATTGTTCTTCAAGTCTCATTTTAGGATGATATTATTTATGCTCTTAAAGCTACGGGGCCTCTTATAAAAGTACTTAGGTTGGTTGATAATGAAAAAAGTCCCTTCAATAAGTTTCATATATCAAGCAATGATGGATGCAAGGAATCAAATTAAGAAAAACTTCGGTGACAATGAAAGCAAGTACAAACAAATCCTTGATATTGTTGACAGAAGGTGGAATGTTCAACTACATCATCTGTTGCATGCAGTTGTACATTGTTTGAATCCAAAACACTTTTATAACAATCAACAAATGGATAATGATGATCTGTTGTTGGATGGCCTTTATGAATGCATTAGAAAGCTTTGTTCTTCTCTTGAAAATCTGGATGACATCCATACAGATTTCTCAAAGTATAGGGCTGGTTCGGGTAACTTTAGATTGGAAGAAGCAATAAGGCACATAGAGGATAAGCGTAGATCTCCTGATAAGTGATTGCTATTTCGTAAAAAATTAGTCACATGATAAATTTCATATGTTAATGTAAATAATTTAATTGCATTTCAGCTGAGTGGTGGAAGAGGTGGGGATCAAAAACACCAAATCTGCAGCTACTTGCTATTAAAATATTGAGTTTAACTTGTAGCGCATCGGGGTGTGAGAGGAATTGGAGTACTTTTGAGCATGTATGTCCTTGATAATATTAAGTTCTTTATATTTAGAGTTTCGTAATCATCTATCATTTAAATTTTAAACTAATATTTAAATTATAATTTGTAATAGATTCACTCCAAGAAAAGAAATAGGCTTGAACATGAGATGTTACAAAAGGAAAATCAAGAGAAAAAAGTTTCTAAGGGAAAAGGAAAGAAAGTGGTAGTAGTTGACAAATATGATCCAGAGTTTGTTAATGATTGGTATGTAGTTTCTTGAATGCTTGGTAAATTATTTTTATTGAATGTTGCTGGAAGTACTATGCTAATATATAAAAACAAAATGAAGGTATAATTCCAGCTGAAATATATAATGTTTCTAAGAAGTTGTTTTAGACACCATCTTCAAAGAGAACACCAGGACAAAGTTCAAAAAATGCATTTGCTTATGCTACAAAAACTGATTCTAAATCAAGGCCATGTGCATCAAATGACAAGTTGAGTTGTGTGAAAGTGGGACAAAGAAAGGAAAACGCCCTTTTAGTTATATTTCTCGGTATAAACTGTGACAAATAACATGTGCAGTAATAAATGCAGTTGTTATATTTTAATATTTTTAACATGTTAACCCTCAATAATAATTTACTCTTTATAGGGTGAAAAATTCAATTTTCGTCCAACTTATGACATGCTATTAGCACATTTAAGCACAAGCTTGTGCATATTTGTTTCAAAAAACAAATAACCAAATATTAATGACGGAGAACATGGTGAAAGCTGGTGACATAATTTCTACAAGGGTTGAGCTGCTATACTTAATGTTAAATTGTCTAATAACAAAATTGGTTGGTAATATATTACATTATTTATGCTTTAAGTCGTTCATATCATAAGTTATTAAGTTAACACTAAAAAAATATGTTTTTATTAGGTTCTTACTTTAACTGCAGTGGATGTCCGTTGTTCCCAAAACATGAATTGTTTCAATACATCTAGTGTCTTCCACCAATATTTGTGGTAATTATCTCACAACTTATTGTGTTTAATATATAGAATTAAGGTTTTTGTATCTAATCTAACATAGATATTAAACTCGACAATTCCATAGTGTACCATGTAGGATGATATCTACAGTGGTACGAGTCTCAAGGATTTGGTTGTAAAGTATTGTTCTCGCTGGATGCTTCTCTGGTACATAAATACGACATTGAAAAGGTTGATTTTGACACTTGAATTTATAAACATATTTATATTCTTATAAGTACGGTGCATGTCCACTAGTTTTTATTTTATTTTATGAATGTTGACATATTTACCATCTTAATACTGCTCCATAGATAAAGCTGATTTGAGAAAGAGTAGGATGAAAAAAAATGGTAAGTTTTATGTCTTGTGTCGTATTGAATGTTCTGGTCAGGTCTTCTTAATGTACGACATCTCTTATTAATTTAAAAATAAATAAACATGGTCATGTCTTGTATCGTTTGATGTTGGATTCAGAGTATAACTTACTACTTGACAACAAATGATTTAACTTTATTGACATAGAAATCATTGAAGCTAGAGAAATCCCGAACACGTTAAGAAGATTTAAATACATATTAATAATTTTTATAAGTGTTTTAAGATTTTATTACCATAACTTATTGTTACTAATAATAAATTCATCTATCTTACGAGTAATAATTATGGGGCATGGCTTCTGGACAAGTTACATATAGAACATTATTTCGATCCAAAGAACATTTATGTAACAGTATGAAACAAAATAATAGAATATATTAAACAAAATCTAGTATGATGTAGCATGCTAACTTTAATTTTATCATAAACAACTCAAGGAGTATGTGATGACGATGAAAACTGCTGCTAGATTAATGCTAGGCGTGCACAATGAACTCATGGTGACAGTCCAAGACAAACTTAAATTTACATAAACTCACTTCAGATTATTGAACCTGTTGAAGTTGTTGCCGATTTGGGTGCATAGATACTTCACCCTTCTCTGATGTAATGTTTTTGGTATAGTTGTTTTCCTTCTTTATTGTTCATGAACATTTATTTTATATTTTGCCTATCTACTAAGCCTATTTTATTTTTAAGGTGTCTATTTTAAGTTGTATTTCCATTTCCATTTGTTTAAGGTGTGCATCCACCGTAAACATGACCCTTTCACTCAAACCTTACGTGGTAATATTTCTTTGGTTTTCTCACATGCATGTGACACACATAAAAAACTCAAACTCTTATTATAATATTCATCATTTAGTAAAATAAAATAAATAAAATTCATTATACTATTGACAAATGAAAACTTCCAAGGCCTATAAATTGAAAACATGTCACGCCTTCAAACCAAATTCATCACAATAACAAATAAAGAAATTTCTTATATATCCAACCGACAAAAAAAGAGACACCACCATCAATATCATCACCATGTCAATGGATCAAAAGAAATTTAACAAAATTAAAGAAATTGTTAAACTTCAACAGATCCTTAAGAAGTGGAGAAATATAGAAAACTCATCAATAACCAAAACCAACACCATCACTGCAAACAAAAACATAAAGCCTAAAAAGAACACTTTTTATATCTGAACGTGAAGGAGGAACAACATCATCAAACAACAATGGTTCTATACCAAAATGGTATTTAGTTGTTTGTGTTGGAGAAGAATTTAAGAGGTTCATCATACCAACTGAATATTTGGGTCATTAAGCTTTTAAGATTCTGTTGGAGAACCTGAAGAAGAATTTGAGTTTCAACAAGCTAGTGTTTTGAGGATTCCTTGTGAAGTCTCTACTTTTGAGAGTATTTTGAATATTGTTGAAGATCATGGAAAGAATAAAGATTAGTTTTTAAATCAAGAATGTAGATCAATTAGCATTGAAAAAATGATGGGTTATTGTTCTTTAGAAAATCAACTCGCTTGTTCTAATCATCCTCAAAATCCATTGTGTAGATAAATATAATAATTAAAAATTATTGGATGTTGCAATTTTTTATCCATCTTATTTTGCAAAGCTACTAAACATGTTGTACTTAACTCATGATGTTTTGTAGTTTTGTATGTTCCACCTATTTTAACACCTTAAAATGGTGTGAAGACGTGCTTCTTGGACATCCACTGTATTATGGGTAACTTTGAATTTTATTTCATGACAATTATGGGAAAAAACCTAAATATTTTGTACTTTATTAATGAAATGTTGATTGCTTTCATGTTAATTATATGACGTGTGCTTTTATATTTCTTATATTATGAATCCTATATGTTGGTAGTTTAATACAAACAACAACTCAAAACTCTCTATTTGAGTATTAAAACAATGGATTTTTTAGTAGTTATAAACTATTTTTCTGCTTCTATTAATATTCAACATTGTGAATATATTAGATACTAAGGATTGTAGTGTTTCTATAAGAGTATCAGTAATCAATGATTATATTTCTTGTATTCTTATTGTAAGTTGATGCTAATCATCTTTTGGTGAATTGGGGCGAATTATGCACAAACACACTTTAGATAAAAAAAAAAAACTGTTCTTCTTTTATGAGTTGCATGGTGGTGACTTCAAGGTCCAAGTTATGGTTGATGTAAAGTTACGTTACATTATTATTTTGATTTATACGAATTAACATGCCAAAAAGTTTATTTGAAATATTTTTAAATAGTAATAAACAATTGTCACTAATTTGATAATCGTTATTATGTTGTTATGTTTTTAGTGTAGTATATTTACCTAAAAAAAACAGTGTAGCTTGTCACCTCTGTATATGATCTAGATTCAGTTCCTTATTTGATTGTTATTTCGAGTGGCTGATGCAATTGATCAAAACTTTATTTATCAAGCCTAGTTGATTGAATTGCTTAGAATAATTTTCAATGGTTCATGTGTTCTATTGTTCATTCAATGGTTTTTTTTTTATGATTATGTTCAATTGACGGTAAAAGAAAACCAACGCTTACAAACCTCCCTTTTCCTTTAGATAATAAGTTGGCCTATAATAATGACGTATAAATGAAAGACTCGTGTCTCACTAGACATTGCCATAATTGAGAAAAACATGATTAAAACAAGACAAATTAATGCAATTCAAATTGAAGGATATATAAATCTTGTAGGTTCTAAGCATACATTAATACACATTACAAAATAAAATAACACCATATGATACATAATACAAATTTTTACAATACAATTCTTAGCATACATTAATTCCAAATTTTTGATTCACGATTTGGTTTTTGGTCGTAACCATACATTAATACAATATAAATTAACATCACGTGGTACACATTTTCATGTTACTACAAATTCTTAAACACTTGATACACAATAATCCATGACATAAAAAAAAAATTAAATAATATCAACAACAAAGCATATGTGTTTTTCTCCTTTTCATTCTTAATTTCATTGTCCGCCCTGCTAAACGAACTTTAAATTTAGAACGAATCGACATTCAAATCAATCAACAAGTATCTATGATCTTCCATCTCAATCAACATCTTGCATACAATTTAATTACGTGTCAACATCAATACTTTTCAACATGACACTTTTAAGCAATATTTATTATACATACCATGTAGATGTTGCAACCATTTTCGTCTTCATCAACATCATTGTCCACATAATCAAATGAATTCATATAAAGATATTGAGATTGAAGAAAAGTTTCTCCCAAAACATGACGTGATTGACAATTGTGACCCAAAGCACCACAGATTACACACCTACTACTTCTCCACTTTGATTTACCAGTTCCTAACGATGACAAAGATGGACCCCCCCACCCTTTTGCCTTAACCGTGGTGGATTACTTAAAGAACCTCCTGTTTGTGTACCTAACTTAGATTGAGAAACACCTTCACCCCTACCAGCCGCTTCCAATAGTCCTCTCTGTGTCTCTACCATTTCAATAATAATTCTGGATTTCTACAACAAAAGGTTGCATTAACCATTCGCTTACATATCTATACAAATGCGACATGCAATTATAAAATTAGGGTTATGATGACTTGAACTATTTGCATTACACGCATTAACTACGTCCTTAGCAGATTTGGTCTATCTTTGTAGCACGATACAATCAAGAAGGTTTATAATGTTCAAAAATATCATAATAGACATAAGATGTTCACAAGCAATGCCTAATGTCTCTTACAAGTGCCAAGACGAAATTATTTATACATGTAATTCAATGAACTTTTATAAAATATGTTTATGTTGCCAAGACTAAATAAAATATGAACTTTATTTATATATATATAATAAGTGTTATTTGAAGATTATTTTATAACAAGAAAATAATAGTTTTTTATTGGCAACAAAAAATCACTTTTATAAAATATTCTTTTGATTAAATCCTCTAAGAGCCAAGACAAAATATATTTCTGTCATTGAGGTAGTGAGATAGAGATTTTTGGTGGTGTAGTTAGTAGTTTTTTTTTAAAAAGGAGGTGCAATTCAAATATTAGTTTAATATTGCATTAAATTTTGTTTGTCTGAACTAATAAATCAAATAAACCTTCTTGTAACTTGTTAGACTACCAGCTGTCGGTCAAAAACTACCTTTCCCAAGGTGGAAAAAAATTCACCTTTTTCGTGGTAAATGCCACCTTTGAACAAATGATATTTTTGGAGAAAATAAAGGCGTGTGAGAATATGGTAAGGTGGGAAAAGAAATAACTTTTTTTTTTTTTTTACAAGAACAAGAACATTTACGATTTTGTAATTGAAAATAAGAATGAGTTGAGTTTCAAAGACTCACCCTATTTAAGAAAAAAATTATAAATTAAATTAAATTAAACAGAATTTTATATAGAGAGAGACATAACAAAACACAATAGACATGTTGTTTCATAAGTGTAGCTCTATTTGTAGTTACCATTGACATTTTGTACAATGATCGGGGTTCGAACCCTAATTTTTCACTTATCCCATATAAAGAAAGAGACAAACAAACGTAAAATTAATGAGACCCATCAAAATAAATCCCACTAATATATTATTTATATCTTTATCGACAAATGAAGGTAGATAAATGCAGCAAATCGAGACTTCTATAATTACATATCGGATGATATGAGCAATACTTTTTTAGTCACAAATTTCATATATTTTTTTCATTAATTATTTTTAAAAATACATTTAATTATCTACCAAGACAAAAAAAATTATTAATTAAATTTTAGTACTTTTTTATCACCTTGTTTACGCCAAAATCTCACTAATCTTGTCAGAACAAGCAAGTTACACACATGTTTGTTTTGTATTGGTTACAAACTTCCACGTACACACTGTTTCTCCAATGTTCCTAAACTACCAACAACAACCTCTTCACGACATAATCCAGAACATTCTTTTTTTCTTCATCAGTATCAAATTTTCAATTCATTGAGCATTGTTTTTGTTTTGTCTCTATCAAATTCAATTCAATTCAATTCAATTCAATTCAATGGCAGGTTCATCCCAAACCACTGTCCTTGTTACCGGTGCTGGTGGTCGCACAGGTACTCTTTTCTTAGTTTACGAGTACATTTGATTTATTTATTTATTTATTTTTTTTGTTACATAATTGAGGTTTATTGTGCCTCTAGAATTTATAATCATAATCTTAATTTTCAATTTTATTTGAATTGGGGTTTATTAAACAATGAGGATTTTCTCAAATTGAAGGTTATTGCTCAAACAGAACACTGTCTATGCTTATAGTTTAAGTTAGTGTTAGAGATTGTTACATACCAAAATGTTTTTCTGAAGAAGCTAAATTAGCCCACCCAAATTGACACCAAGGGAGAATCGAACCAGAGACCTCGAAGAGGAGCACACTCACTCTCAGGTACCAAACCAATACCATCAGGCCAACCCAAGTGGGTTTAACAAACCAAACTGTTACTGGGAGAATATGTGCTTATGTCATGGCGGGCGTACAAATATCTAATCCAAGATTTTAAATCACGGTCACAATAATGTCATAGTCTTGAATCTCTTGATGCCGCGGAAAATTACTGTCAAATTCGGTCGATGCTGCTGCAATGCAGTCACGAAATAGTAGTGTAGAGATAAAAAGCACAAAATCATGGCAACGGTTGCGCACTCTTTCTTTAAAACCTTGGCCAAACAGACTAGAAATCCATCAAAGTCGTAGGTGACATTTTCATACATTAAGTTGATTTTATGACTCAATGTGTGATCTCCTAGTTACACGGCCAATAACACCAATCAGTGCCAACTGACTCAACTCCCTTTGTGTAAATTCAAAATTTAATTCAATGTGTGAAATTCAGCCTATAAGGATATACCTTTCATATGTTGTTACAAATGTGTGTGAAATATTTCCCTTTACACCGATTTTATTTTCAAACATGGAAAAAGGTTACAAAGATTTAAACTTGATATTCATATTATTTTTATCTATTTAAGGTTGATGTCAAATTTGTAAGTAAATCTATAGTTCAACTAGTTAAGGTTGTTAGTTACTATTGGCATATTAATAACGATAATGTGAACATCATAGAATCCGACTATTATTGAAGTAGAAGAGAGTATAGACTTCTGAATGAGTATTCGCCATTCTAAATATGAAAGCAAGTTGGATTAATCGTTTTGTCATCAAATCTTTTGTTAAAACATTCGCTTGTTGATGCTTAGAAAAATGTAGACAGCTGTTACCGATTCACTATACCATCCAGATTATGTTTCTTCTTTTCTTGTAAAAACATGGCCGCGTTGATTCTCATTATAGCTGTGTTCGAGGAGAGTCCAAGGAGCGTCAGAGATGTGTTGAAGAGAAGAGAAAAAAGTTTTTTTTTAACACTTGTCTAAGTGTCTGACACATGTCTTACGAGTGTCGGTTTTTGATGTTTGTTGGAAATGGCTGTGTTGTTGATTACTTGCTTAGATAATGTTGCGGGATGAGATGTCTAGAAGAACAAAAACTTTGTGTAATGGATATTAAGATCTGTTGGTTAATTTTACAGGACAAATTGTGTATAAAAAGTTAAAAGAGAAGCGAGACCAATATATTGCAAGAGGTTTGGTTAGATCAGAAGAAAGCAAACAGAAAATTGGTGGTGCAGATGATATTTTCATTGGGGATATCAGAAATGCCGAAAGTATTGTTCCTGCTATTCAAGGTACAGATGCTCTCATCATTCTCACTAGTGCTGTCCCACAAATGAAACCTGGGTTTGATCCAACCAAAGGTGGAAGGCCCGAGTTTTATTTTGATGATGGTGCATATCCCGAACAGGTGCTAATGCTATTACCTTTTTCCTATGCATGCTAAGAATATTTTTGAATATAATGTCTCTTTTGACTTAAACTTTGACCTACTTTTTCATATGATAGGTTGACTGGATTGGGCAGAAAAATCAAATAGATGCTGGTAAGAGTCCATGTTTTCTATCCATTACTCATGCACGGCTTTTGGTATGGCAGAGTTTTTTTCTTTGAGTCTTGATTCCTTAAAATGCATAAAATGTGTTTGGAATGTGTAGAATACTTTTGGGTATCTTAGAGAGTGTTTACTTGGAGTTTTCAATCTTCTTAGGAATCTTGGATTCCCACCCCCGTTTGGAATGTTTTTAAACGGAACAAAATTGAAAAAAAAATATACCAAACATAATATAAGGATCTGTTTACTTACCATGTTTTCTGTTTTCATTTTCGCCTCAACGATTATATATTAGACTATAGATCAAATGTTTTTCTCACCATTTTCTTTTATTTTTTTCTAAAACATATCTGTCAAAAACACTGTTTTCATTAATTCTGAAAACACGTTCTTCCTAGCTTGCTTTCCATCTTCCCTCTATTGCAATTATTCACGTGAGTCTTCCACCTTGTTGGCAATTTAAAATGAAAACTGAAAATGTTTGTAGGAAGTAAACGGGGTCTAAGATTCCCAACTAATGATTTCCGGTAAACATTAAAAATAATTTCTAACCGAAGTCACTATCACTCATGCTTATGATATTAAAATTGCTTTATCTCTATAAACAGCTAAGGCTGCAGGAGTGAAGCATATTGTGTTGGTTGGGTCTATGGGTGGAACAAACCCTAACCATCCTTTGAACAGTTTGGGAAATGGAAATATACTGGTGAGTCGTATTTTCTCCAATACTTTAGTTACTTCATTTTGTAGTCTTAGAATTTTCGTGTTTCTTTTCTGTTTAAACATATCTCACATTCTATGAAGCATGGACACAGACACGGACACCGGACACGACACAGACACTGACATAGATAATAATTTGAGAAACTGTTCAGTGTAATCATAGGCGTGTCCGACACCGGGACTCACCTAATCCCAGGAGTGTTCGTGCTTCATAGCTCACATTTAATTTCAAAACAGAATGACAACATTTTTTTTCATATTTATTCTTTCATTTATATCTTTTGATAAAAATCATATAGTTTCATATTAATTGCAGGTTTGGAAAAGAAAAGCTGAAGAATATCTGTCCAATTCTGGCGTTCCATACACGATCATAAGGTACACTAGTTCTTGTCCATGTTAAAACATATATAAGTTATAACTGTCTTTTCAGTTTTGTTTTCACAGTCCCAAATCCGAACAGACCACCTACCTGTGCATTGCACAGGTCAAATCCGAACTTACGACTAATGCCTTTAGTAATCATAGCTGAACCAGGAAACTATTTTGAACATACTTTGCAATATTATCTGATGTCCGGTTGTTTGAGTTAAAAAACTTTCAGAATACTTGGTGTCATTATCTGGGGAAAGAAGAAAATATCTGCTGATATTTTGTAATTGTATCATGAAACATTTTTATCTTGTATGTAGCAGCGTTGTCAAATAGCGACGCTATAGCGCTATATCGTAGCCGAATTTGGACAAATCACTATTGTTTTGTGAAAGGCTATTTAGTACAAAACATTGTCAATAAGTGGCTATAGAGGCGCAATAGTACTGTAGTGTTGCGGAATTTAACAAACCACTATTTTCCGTGATTGACAAACAATGGGATGTAGGTACTTGGTGAATATACATACTTTGTAGTACATTAAAAAAATTTAAGCATATATAGGGAACCCACAATCGGATATTTGATAGAACTTGTTGCAATTGATAAACGTACTCATCTAATTGCTTGGTTTCTTCATTGTAGTTCATTATCTTTTTATATATATACTTTCAAGCACTCTTGATATCAGGTTTCAATGTACTTTGTTGCTGGTGTTCTTATAAATTTGTTGTGAGATTGTGTTTGTTTTCTTTATTATCTTTTCTCACCACCATTTTTGATTCAGACCTGGTGGCTTGCTTGATAAAGAAGGAGGTGTTCGGGAACTCATTGTAGGGAAGGATGATGAACTTCTTCAGACTGAAACTAAAACTATACCTAGAGCTGATGTAGCAGAAGTCTGCGTTCAGGTATATTATCTCTTGTAGAATTTGGGTATTGCATACAAATAAAACCAGCTTCCACCGTTACAAAAAAAAAAAAATCCCAAAGTTATCAGCAAATGCTCGAGTGAATAATGGATTTAGTCATTGAAATTGTAGTGGCTTGTCAATTTGTTTATTGGAATTAATAATATTTCAAAATAATCTCTGAAATTGAAAATTTTTGATCGAATTTGTCTCATATGGTTATCAGTATTCAGTATGTTACAGAGTATATGAGTCATATCACTATTCGATACATAATTATCCAATCAATACAAATCTGTAGCGTTTACCTATTCTGCACATGAATCTCTACGTGGATTCTGATTCACTATTAGGAATTCTAATTCATTCTAATGAATCATTACCTAAGCTTAATGTGTCCAGCCACTTTTTTTAGTCAATTTTGTGTAGTCAGCCAATTTTCTCTTGTCATTTGATTATGATTTGAATCTTGAATTACTTTGAGGTTCATATGTAATATGCCTGCTTGTAATGTTCCTATGCAATTTGTTTTTACTAGAAAGTGACATTTTATTAGTAATGTATCCTACGATTCATACTAAGATTCGATTCACGATTCATAAAATAGTTTATCCGACTTACAATGTGAACCTTGATTTGATAAACATGTGGGGAAATATCAGGAACTATATTCAGAGAACCAACAAGACTAGTATAATCAACCATTTTTAATTTCAGAGATATTGAAATTTCATCACTATCAAAATTAGAATCGGCTAATGACTATATTTTCATACACTGAATTGGTTATTGTGAGATTTGGTTAACAGTTCTTCATTTTGTTAATCTGACAGGTACTAAAGTATGAGGAGACTAAATTCAAGGCATTTGACCTAGCATCAAAACCTGAGGGTGCAGGTGAACCGACAAAGGACTTCAAGGCTTTGTTTTCCCAGATCACTTCTCGTTTTTGATTTTGACTGTGGGTTTTCTCATGATGTATGATTGTATGTGATTATTGTCTAACAATGGTTTTGAAACCCAAAGTCATTAGTGTGTTGCTGCCAAAGCAAATTACTTTGCCTTCACAAATAAGTTAGATATAGGACTAATCATAGATTTCAATGCATGATTTCAGGAATCGATATTGATGTTTCAATGAACTTAAGTGTTTATGCAATCAGTAATTAGCATATCAAATAAAAGTTCATTATGAATTTAAGTGTTTCTATAGGTTTTCTTTGCTTGCCCCTTGATCATAACAATCTTTCCATACAAATCCATTTTAATGTTTCTTTGATACTATCCTTTTGTGCAATTTGGGTCGCAACAAGTTCTCAAAAATTCCTATATAAAAAGAAGTTGCGTGTCTTTCATTTGTTTAAATTATTAAACGAATATTTTTTTTAGTGGAGAGAAAATAAGTGTAAAGTGGAGATAGTTTTGCAGTAAGAAAATCAATTTACATATTGGTATCCAAACAAATTAAAATAATCTATATTTTTTTTTTAGGGAAAAATCATATATTTTTGTTTGTTAATATAATTCTTTTTACGATAAACAAAAACAATATGGATTAATTATTTTATTTTACAAACTCTATAAAATAATCTTACTAGATGTTAAAATCGCTTATTTTTTGTACCGTAGCTAATGGATCCTTTTTTTTTAAGAAGTCAAAATAAATTATATTACTACTAAAACACATTCTCTCTAGTGTACGGTGTATCATGATGGAATATTAAAGTTACATAATTAAATAGACAGTAGTTAAAACAAAAGAAGCAAAAATGAAAACAGCAATGAGCCAATACCTAAACACATAAGAGGATTAAACACAGTTTTAAAGTATGAAACTGTTTTTTAAATTTTTATAAGTTTTAAGAAAATATTTAAAACTACCCTAAAAAAATATTTTTTGAAGGACCCTAAAAAAATAATACACCCTCCGTCCCTCGGTAGATACCTATTTGACAATATACATTATTGACTTAACATATTTTGACCATATTTTTCTACTAATTCACAAAGATAAATAATATCATGTAAGATGTTGTTAGTAGAGAATTGAAGATATCAAAATAAAATATATGCATTGATACGTGTGTCAGAGTCAATCATCCGGTATTAAAACCTGTTTCCTAGGAGGATAATCCATTCTTACAATATTCAGTCCAATTCCATGTCTACTGTTGTTCTCCCTCTCAATCTCAACTCCCTTCCTCCCACTCCCTCCCAAATCACCTTCCAACCTTGTAACAGAATTCCAAACTCCAACTTCAATTCTCTCAAATTCAACAACACCTTCCCAATAACCTCCAACACCCGTTTTCTTCGCGCAACAGACCAAGACTCCAACTCCGAAGCTCTCCAAGGTTTTCCTCTCTACTATATAAGCTAATTATTATTATCTAGTTAAACAATTTGGTTTAATAATTCATATTTTCATCTATCAGATGGTGATGATGAGGTTGACAATTTAGGAGTTCAAGCTGCTCTTTCCGTCTTGAGATTCTACAAAAGTAAGCTTTCGTTAATTCTCTTGAAACAAAACTAATGAGGTTGACAGAGTACATTTCATAATGATTATTTGGTCTGAGACAAAGATTGGGATTTGATACAGGAAAAAAAAGTAAAACAAGAAAAAAGACAAGTTGGTTTGTTTGCATGTCAAAGGGTACCTTAATTATTGTGAACAGTTTTAGGAATTTGAGTCATTGTATCATATGTCTTGACTTTGTTCATGTGTATGCAGGGGAAATATCACCAATCTTGCCGAGGAGCTGTCGTTACGTTCCAACTTGCAGTGAGTATTCCATGGAGGCGTATAAGAGATATGGTTTTATGAAGGGTACGACTTTGACTGTGTGGCGTCTATGTCGTTGCAACCCACTTGGTAATTCACCAGTACCTTTGATATGCCTTATCTGCTTATTTTTTATTTTAGTTTGGAATAATAGCTACAATTTCTGTTTTGAATATTTTATAATTATATTCTGCATACAAATACAGGTGGGTCTGGATATGATCCTCCAAGATGGTTTGGTGAGAATAGACCAGGAGAAGAACTTGACGATTGATTAATTTCCAGTGGCAGATTTTGAATTGGTAAGCACTGCCAACCGAGCATTTTAGTTCATTGATATGCTACTAGTGGGGGATCCTGGTTGTTTTTCCTTTTTGTTTCTGCTATGACTTTGTAACAGTGCAAAACAAGTTTGTGTTCTTAGATCCTACCCCATCAGATAAATTAGATCAGGAAGAATGATACCCGAGATTGGAATATTGCCGATGATGATCAAATTATATGGTTTACATCTTTGTACATAAAATGAAAAGATGGTATGAAACAATGAATATCTTTTGCACATCTTTCAATATCATATGCTAGTAGTACTTCAACAAGACAACCCTATTTAGTCCATCATGGAAATTCGTCTACGTAAGGAATGTCTTATTAAATAGGTTATACTAATCATACTGAGACACATAATTGGTGTAGATTGCCTCATATGAGAGGAATGTTAGAAACACTTTGTTTTTAACATTTTTTTAATTGTGTGAAATCCTACATTGGACCCAGTGCCCCACTTAATAAACTGGGTCTGCACTGTACTGTATTTGTGGGCTAACACAAGATTTAAGCTTTCACACAATTATTGAGTGTGTTGAGAAAGTGTCAAGAAGGGCGTTACTAGCATTTCTCTTTACTAACACTGCTAACAATTGCTATTTGATAAGCATGATTGAATTAGTGTACTGTCAACCTTGTATAAGCATTTGTGCTTGGAAGAAACATGATAAGGAGTACTTCTTGTTAGTTATTATTGGTTAACTACTTATTATCTATCTTGCTTCCAATTCTAGTGTAGATTCCCCAAATTCACTGTGAAACGGCATGCACCACTTTATATATATATATATTAGGAAAAACCCAAGTCCCAAATTTTAAAGAGGTAAGGTCTGAAAATCATTTATAAAGAGTGACACCCCTCAACTTATAAGCTGATTTTGTAGAGATGAATTAGACCCAATTCAAAATTTATTATGGTATCATTTCCTCTCCATTCGGGTCATCTATCATATTGGCAGCTTACCAAATCCAATAGTACTTGGTGTGAGAGGTGTATTGGTAAAAACCTAAGTTCCACATTAAAAAGTGATAAGACTTAAAGAATGTTTATAATGGAGTGGCACCCCTCATCTTAGAAGCCAGTTTTGTCAGAATGAGTTAGGCTAAATTTAAAATCTAGAGATAGAATGTAAGAACATACCAATTATTACTTCATTCATCTGAAAATGAAAAGAATTAGAAAGGATGCTTGGAAGGTTTGTGGTGGTATGGTAAGTTAATATTTCAACATGTTACCAGTAATGAAAACAATAAATTATTGCTGCTGTAAACTGTATGTGCATTCCTTGGTTTCAAACGACAAATGAAAGGATATGTTGTAGTGGATGTATTTAGAAAGGAGAACTTTGCTTCTCGCAATGTCATATTCTATGAATTGCAATTTCCATTCTACAAAATGGCCACAGCCCACTCTTCAGATATTCTTAATCCCCCTATATACCTTGATGAGCCATTCATATTGGAATGAGCTTCTCCTTTTCCCGAATCTAGAAGGTCAACCATCAAACATTTCCTAGCTTATCTCCATGACTATATGTGCCGGTTATCCACCGCAAACCCTCTCTCAAAATCATTGTCTTATCACCACATTTCCTCCCTTCAACTGAAATATACTTTGTCCCTTTCTTCAGAGATTGAGTCTTGTTCATATGCAGAGGCCAGTAATTTCGCAGGTGGAAGGAGGCTATGCAATGTGAGTTAGACGCACTTATGAGCATTGGTACTTGGAATTTTGTTGATTCACCTCCTAGTAGCTGGAAGGAGGATATGCAATATGGAATCAAGCGTCTTATTGATGCATCCATTGAACAACTTAATATACAATGAATACTTTTAACATCCCTTGGCTCCATTAACAACTGGCATATTCACTAATTGAATGCGAACAATGCGTTCCTCCATGTTGATCTTGATGAGGGTTCTATATGCAGGTTCCCTGGGGAGTTATTTCACCTGTTCCAGGCCAAGTTTGCAAGTTGCACAAGTCCTTGTATTGTATGGTTTAAAGCAAGCTAGCATAAAGTGGTTCGAAAATCCTACTAATGTGCTCCTTGCTCATAACTTTGTTCAAGCTCTGCATGATCACAGATTATTCCAAATCCACTGTATTACATTTTATGTGAATGATACCATTCTAGCTGGCAATTCCATGACTGAATTCCAATCTATAAAATACTTGCATAGGAGTTAATTGGAAGTAACAACTTACTAATTATGGTATCATATACTAGTTAATCACGTGTCATTATGTGCAAGTACATAAATTCAGATTGTATTTAGATTGATTGACTCAATTCACAATTATGTACATGAGATGGTCATACAATTTCCTCCCTTCTCTCTCACTGTTTTGGTTGTTTTACTATGAATCATTACTAACAATTTGATTAGCTGCGCTCTCTACCTCTTAGATCAATATTTTTAACACAGGTTCGTTTTTTCATATCACAAAACAAATGACTAAATTGCAAGATCAAGTATTAAGATATTTGAGATTAACTTTATATTGTGATATCTTGATTTTATTGTAGTCAATTTTACTCTTCTAAGCTTATTATTTTGCTTGACTCATATTCATCAGCAATCATAGTTTAATGGAATTTTACTGAATGAGGAAGACCAGTTATAGCCGTTCTTTATCGAGGTTAGGCTAAAAGTAGAATTTAATTTACAACATGTAGAAAGCATCAATTTATTTTACAACATGTACAAAGCATCAACTACAGTTACTCCATCTATGAAATCGAGTAATCAACTTTAGCTTCTCCTCAATGTTTTACGGGGCTTCCTTAAGCAGTTACTGTTGTCTCTACAGCAAGGTTCCCAGTGTACACAACTTCCGACTTTAAGTCAGCCTCCCATAGATCAGGTATTGCCTCAGGAAGGTTATGGATGCTTTCCAATGCATAATCTGCACCTTGAACTTTCTGTGATGTTCCAATCTGGATGGTGCAATCAACAAGTAATTTATGAGTTGTGGCTCATTAAAAGGCATCCTATAATAGTTGCTAGCAATGTATTTAAACAGCGGTTATAGAGCTATAATGTAGTGGAATCTGAACATATTGATATTGTTTCTTGTTATGCTTTTGTCAAATAGCGGCGCTATAACACTATTGCTTAGAGGAATTTGAACAAACCGCTATCTTCAGTTTCTACTACAAAACAAAAATTTCCAATGACTTACCAGCACAGTGTCGAGTCCCACTCGTTTTCCAGCTTGTATGTTGCGGACACTGTCCTCAAAGAACAACTGAAAATGACATAGAACCAATGAAGAACTAAGCAAGCAAATTAAAAAATAACAAAAGTAACAAAGATAGATCATAAAGGGTGATTTTCTTACAGTTCTATGTGGATCAAGGTTGGCTATTTTGAGAGCCAATTGAATGGCATTTTCTGATGGCTTGCAAACAATTGGTGACTTTGGCAAAATTCCACTGGGATTGGGCTGAGCCAAATGGTTTATAATGTCAAAGACTTGTGAGCTGCTTGCACTATTACTACTTGTTAGCTTAGTAGTTCTTGTTAAACCTAGAAACTCAATGTCGTCGTCATCTGAGACACTGCTCCTGTGGATTGGATTAAGAGTCTCAAAGCAAATAATTCCTTCAAAGCAATCTTCTAATCCAAGTATGTTTAGTGTCTTGAGAGCATGAACTTTGTCTGCATTTGTGAAAATCTATTGACAAAAACAAGTGAAGCATTAGTAGTGGTCAGATTATATTATACGCCGTCTTTTCTGACGTTATTATATTGATTCCATTTTGGTTATAAACAACTTACAAGTTTCCTATAGGGCAGGCTCATCAACATTTTCCTTAGAACTGGGTCTGGTTTCAAGTTCTCATAAGGTAATCTCCCATGAACAAAACTGCAAGGAGAAATTCAATGATCATTTTAATCATTCAAAAAATACATATACATGGATTAAAAGCATAAACCTTTAACAGTTTGAGAGTTTGATAATAAATTAAAACAAACCTGTGAAGTTCATCATAGTCAAAGTCATATCCAATTGCCTGAATAGAAATGAAACAATAAACAGGTTATAGCATATTCAAAATTTGAAAATGGAAATACCATTTCACAGGAAAATATGAAATCATACCTTTAATCCTGCTAGAGTTGTTCCATAATACTTGTAAAGAAGGGTGCATAAATCATCAGATTTTCTTGGATCTATGCAAAGCATTTCTTCCATGTAGTCTGTGATCAATGTAACATTCATGTTAATACTAAAAGTATCAGCTATTGTAAAACACATTACTAATACTGAGAATGATGTGACACAAGTCAATTATTATGCAGAGTTGGTTACCTTTAAAATTTTGTTGACATGCATTTGCAAGACCAGAACTGAGTGGATACAAAGTATCATCTAAATCTGCAGAACAATATCATGGTTATACATGTAACATACATGAATATGAGAATTTCATTTTGGTACTTAAAAATGTTAACATTTGAAATACTTACCAAAAAGAAGGCAATCATATTTTGGTTTTGGTGTGAAGAGGTTCACGTATTCCATTTCGCTAAGAGAACCTTTTACATAGAATAAACAACAACGTTAAAAACTGAAAATTAAGTTTAATAACAAAGTGAATTCATTTTTATTCTCAACATTTGTTCTTGGCTCTGCAACAAAAGTTATGTTATAGTTTTTTATTCCAAATATTTGTACTACACTTTAGTTTATATTTTTGTAATAACGCATTGTTATATTTGTATGATCATTGTTAATGTTTTGCATTCCAAAGCAAATTAAAACCATAGTCATGGTCAAGATTTTAGGTCACCGTTGCGTCGTGACTTTTAATATCACATAAAATTACGATTAAATGCAGCCGCATTGGGTAAATATCATAACCTCGACATTTTAGATCGTTTTTAAATTATGAAGCTAATGTTGATTGAAAATCAAATGAAAATAAAAATGGAAAAGAAAATATAAAAAATGTTATGCATGGGAAAAATAGCTCAAACCATTAGCTTACCAGAACGATTGGTGATTGATAAGGGCATAGAAGAAGAGAGGAAAGATGATGTTTGCATGGTTCTTAAATATAATATTTAAACAATTTCTTCAACTACTTTCAATTTTGAAATACTTGTCTTTGATCAACAATGAAACTCTTAGAATGATGATAACAATTTTCAATTTCCCTTCTTCAAGAAAGTGGATTGTAATTTGATTAATTGGTAAAGTATTTCTTTTTTCTTGACTTTATATATATAATCAAAGACTGTTTTTCTTGTTACACAGATGGAAATAACATCATTAAAATGGAGAATATGCCAATTTAGATTAGTTAGCACAGAGGTTGTCACCAATTGCCACCGTACAAAAGAAACACCTCCATTGTTTCCCATATTTTTGTTTGAAAATCAGAAAACAACCTATGAATATAGCCATAATACAGTTGTTGCACGTAAGGATAAGATTTCGTATATTCCGTTTTGAAGTTGGTAATGAGGCAAAAATAGAAGTTAATCTCAAATTCTATATCCACAATCTAATCTTTAATGCCAACAAATATTCCATTTAAAAATTCCTTTCACTTAATTTTTTTTGGATAAAAATAGAAATTATCATGGGAAGATTTTGGCGAGGTCATAACGTTTTTTTTTTATATATTTTTTTATTTATGGGAACAAGCTTAATGAATTTCATTTATAATACTAGATTCGATACATATTGGAATGTTATAGAAAATACGGAAATTAGCTATAGACGAAGCCTCCCTAGCCAAACTATAAGCAACTTGGTTTGCCTGTCTTCTAATAAACTTAACATTAGGGTTCATAAGATTTGTTCAAATACAACCATTGATGATTGTGCTGAAATCCGATACACCCAACTGTTTGCCATATATGATGTCTACTACCGTTTTGGAATCCACTTCAAAATCCATATTGTACAGTTGAAGATTCTTAACCCATCACATCGCACTTAGAAAGCCATATGCCTCGCCTGTATCTACATCGAGCAGAGGAGTAAAACACTCTGTGCGGGCCAACACAAAGCCCCACACTCGTCTCTAATGCATATGCCTACACCTACCCTGTCCATGGAGTCGAAGAAAGAAGTGTCTACATTGCACTTGTATCGACCCGGGGAATGTTTGTTCCATTTTGAAACTTCATGCACACTTTGATCCGTGGTTAAGACTCTTTTTTCATTTTGTGCATTCATCTAGCTAGCAGGCAAAGATGAGGCTCGATCACAAACAAATTGAAAAGTTTCGGTAGTATCATTCCAAACATTGTTGTTTCTATGCTTCCAGATACTCCACATCAAAGCACTAAATATGGGATATGGCTTTTGTCATGTTTGTGCAGTATACCAAAATTACTATGTGTTATGTCACCTGGGTTATTCAAAACAATCGGAATAGTGTTGCGCACTCCTATTCGCTGCTAGCATTGTATGCTCTTGGGGCACATAAACAACACATTTTAATTGTTTTATCTTCATCGCAAAAGGGACAATGTGAAGGACAATTGACCCCTCTTGCTTGAAGACGCAACCTGGTGGGTAAACAACCACGCGTAACCCTCCATAAGAAATTCTTGATTCGAGGTGAAGTTTTGGTGCGCCAAATCTGATGCCATTCACCATTTATCCCGTGCTGATGCGTGTTAGGATCATGTTCCATAATGTTTCTATAAGCGCTACGGATCGAGTAAACTCCGTTTTTCTCAAATTGGCAAAAAAAACTCTATCATGTTGGACCGATGCAAGCAAAGGAGTACTACTGATATGGTAGGCTAAGACATCATCGAACAACAATCTAATATTCTCCATATGCCAATTTTTTGTGTTGGGGATGAACGAATTAGCTACACGGAGATTGTCCATAGCTGGGTTCATCGAGAGTTACAATACTATTGAACTTTACACAAAAATTGTCGATTGATAGTTACGACCCAATATTTAAGAGCAGAATTTAAGAGTTTAGAGAGCAATTGTTTATTGTTTTACCTTGACAAAGGAAAATATTAAATTTTGAGTTTAACTTAAGCATTTACGGCGTAAATATTTTTCCACAGTAAGTACAGTATGATTACTAGCGTTTAGACGGGCACTCCGTACCCGTCTATCCGTCCTCTTATTGCGATAATGCGCATAAATTAAGAACAGTAGTTTTTTTTTTTAATTTCGATTAAAATTATTTCGATTTTGATTAAAATTATAAATATAAATAATTAATATTTTTCATTTTCATACTGTAACAAACTATATTTATCTTTTTCAATGATACCAACAATATAACAAATATAATTTAAATTCTTATTCCTTAAAAAAAATATAAATATAAATTCTTATCTTTTTAAAAGAAACCAAGAAAATAACATTCATATCATCAAATTTATTTAAGGGTAAAATTGAATGTGAAACATAAGAAACCTGCTATGCATATCAAACAAGTATTAACAAAGAAATGCGATTTACTTTCCAAATATAACAATGTTTACAAATAGATTACTCTACCTATTCATAATTTTGATTGAAACATAAGAAACCTGCTATGCATATCATTAAGATAACACTTCTGACTCTGATGGAGACAAAAGAGGAAAGAAATCTTCAATAACTTTAAGCAAACTAACTACATTAAACAATCGGTATTAATATCTGGAACTGCGCTAGTGCTCGAAACTACCAAGACCTGAGAGGAAATTAAGCTTTCAAATAGAAAAACAGTGAAGAAAAAGCAAGACAGAAAAAAATTGAACAAAAGTAAGCAGCATGACTGAGATATAATATAATTTGCCAGTAAAGAAATTGGTTAGAGAGATTAATAGAGCAATATGGATTCTATTGCTATCCTTCCACCTTGAACAAGAATGAGAAACAACTCCACCTCACAGTGAAAAAGAAATCATCAAAGTTCCTCAAAAAAATTCAGTATAAAAAAGTGGCATAGTTCCTAAATGATTCTAAGCTAAAGAGAACACCTTGCCTAGAGCATCACCATTAATCTTTCGTGAGATTCTCTTCCTAAATAAACTCCTAAATGTTTATAGTTTGAAAGAAACACACAAAAGATGAGGTGACCTGACCTGCACAATGTGCATTTGTCCAACAGTTTCGAAAGCAAACATGCTTGGGCTTGTTAGTGAGGAGGTCGAGGAGGTGACTTTTAAATACACTATTCCGGCTAGAAAGTTTCAATGATATAAGTAAATTAGTGATACAAGCATAAGAAAGTAAATTATCATTAGCAATATTGATCCAAACAATACTATAAATGACTATTTAGAATTCACTAATATACCTCGACATAAACTAAACCGATTCTGGGCAGTAACTTGCAAAACACTTCCCTCCCTGATTCTAATGAGTTCTCTTTAAGAACATCTTTTACTATTACGTTTCTCATATGAAATTTTTCAATTCGTAATAGATTACTCTACTTAATTGATTGAAACAAATGACAGGTCAAAAGGACAGTTTTGTCAGATGTTGTTAAGGTAGAATGCCATTCTTGATATTGCACATTTCTTAGATAAAATTAGTTTATAATTAGAATTAACAATAAAAAGAAACTGAAATCAACCAAATATCTTACATTCTTTGAATAATAAATCTAAAAGTAGTCTCTTGTATAGCACGAGTTCATGTGCGAAACAATTGAAATAGCAAATGCTTGAAAAGTTAGTATCTGATAGTAATGATCCTTCAATCAGCAAGATTTAGTAACATATAGAAGCTGATTAAACTACTTATGTTTTATGCAGTTACATATAAGTAAATGTCAGGAATTGTGTAAGCGGAGCAATAGTGGAATAATTGAATAATAGCAGCAACTACTTATAAGTAAATGTAAAGAATCTTCTTGAGAGTCTTGATAACCTTCTCTGCCTTCATCATCTTTTTCCAGCAGAAATAATCAATTAACAAAGTAATCACCACACAAGTGATGATAAATCATCATCAACATATGGGAACAAGTTGGGCAAGTCTGAAAAAATGTTGCTAGTAATGTCAGATTCACCAATTTCCATCCAATGTTGTTGTGCGTCACAATTGTCGCGACATTGTGTGGTTGAATTCACGAGAAAACTCTGGTCCTGCTCCGGAAGGGAGTGAGGAGGTTCTAAGCTAAATTTCGTTTCAAGAGGACTCGTCTTTGATTTTTTCATCCTACCTTTTGTATCTTCAGTTGAGCTCTTTAAATAATTTCTATACTTCTGCAAAACAACATTGCAGTTGCAATGTTAATAATAATACTCGATAAATTTCAGTTTAAAATCACACAAAAGACAAGTAGTATATTATCAACAAGAGGATATATAGAAGCTAATGAAGAAATACTTATATTCTATTCTAAAACTCAGACTTCAGCATCTGCTATGACTGCAGAATTCACTAATTTACAACTTCAATAGTTTTTATAACAACAGACTTAGGTAAAAGATAACTGAAAAACCTAGGCAACTAGACTTGGGTACAATATATCAAATCTACAGAATCAACAAAAATTAATACAAAAATGAACCTGTAAATGGCTAGCAACATGTTGTTTTGTAATATCAGGAACATCCATGATTTTCTGAATCTTTTTTGGCGTTGCCCCTGGAAAATAAGAGAAAAACATGCACATAAGTTTAGTTGTTGAAGAATGCAACAACGTATAGTAAAAAAAAAGTAATTTCGAAAGAATCATACTATCAAGGCCTAGTTGATTGACAGCATATAGAAACCGCTGATGCAGTTCTGGCGACCAAGACAAACGGACCTTCTTTGCACGTGTTTCTTTTGAGGTGTTAGCATCTTCTCTACCCGGTTTTCTATTTTCTTGAACCACCAAGCTTCCAACAATTTCATGTTCTTTATTTTCAGTCAAACCGTTTCTTACAACATGTTGCCACATGATTTTGATCTCTTCTTCAACCAAAGGCTTAGTCCAATATGTGCAAGCCCCACATTGAATAGACTTGATAATAGAACTTTTTGTGAAATCAACAGCCATCACTACAAAAAAACAGTAATAATGTCAGTTCACACTTCTAATTAACAACATATATATGAATGAATCATGTAAAATGTGTAACTAAAGACTTTTAATGAAAAAGTTGAATAAATTCTTACTAATGACAGGAATGTTGAGTTGTAGGGTTGCATGTTGAACAAAGTTATAAGCATCCATGTTTGGCATATGAGCATCAATCAACATTACATCAAAACAGTCCTTTCTTTCCAACAAGTTCAAGGCATCAGAAGCTGAATTGCATTTGGTAACTGACATAAACAAAATAAATATATACATGAGAATAAATATATAAAAGTAAGAACATTTACATAAAGAATGAAAACTTTAGAATTGAATGAGGTGTGATTAACCAAGTAACTAACCTTGATAATGATATCGATTACACATCTCCTCAATAGAGTTGAGGAAAGTGATGTCATGATCAATTGCAATAACCTTGAGACCGGCTGGGAATGATGGATTATCAGTGAAAAGGGCCATTAAAATTGGCAGTAAAACCCAAGAAAGAAACAAGTTGGAGAAAGTAAGAGTTGTATCTTGTAATTGTGAAAAAAATAGAATGAAGAGGGTAGAAGAATGTGTGAAATTATTTGTAATTAGGGTTTTGGTTTTGCAAAGGTCTCTGAACAAGAAAGTGAGTAGTCTATGAAGAGAAGTAAAGGCATATACTTATAGGGTTAGGGTTTCGTTGATTACAACTTGTGATAAACAGAAAGTGAGTGATTCCAGAAGAGAAGTAAACACATATATTTATAGGGTTAGGGTTTTGATTGCAATTGTTGAACAAGAAAGAGAAACAGTGAATGTGATCCATCAAGAGAAGGAAGCACATATATTTATAGAGTTAGGGTTTTGTTGGATCAACTAAGGCGCCAGACAGCGGGAATAGAGAAGTGAAGTGAAGAGTGACCTGTCTCGTTGTTTCCTTAATTTGGACAGCTGTATGTGTAGGGAACTTACACATTGGCTGTCAAATTTTTAATTACTTTGATTTTTTTTTTTAAAAGACAGCGACACTTTTTTTTTTACTAAATTGACACGTTAAATATTTATAATTTAATTAGTTAACTCGACTGCTAATTTTATTAAATATTAAATTAAATATGTTAGTTTACTAAATACGATACTCTCATATTGGGGGAAAGAAGTTGGACTAATGTGCGCCGTTCTGTATCTTTTTGAGGCTATGTCTGGCTTGAAGGTTAATTTTCATAAGAGTGAGTTGGTTGGTGTTAACTGGTCTTGATTACTCGAGGCTGCGGTAGTTTTGAATTGTAAGGTTACTACTTTACCTGTTTTGTATCTCGATCTTTCGGTTGGTGGTGACCCTCGTCTAATAAACTTTTGGGATCATGTTGTTAATCGAATTAAATCACGCATGTCCATTCGGAAAAGCAGACATTTGTCTTTTGGTGGTTTCTTGTTCTTCTTAAAGTTGTCCTGACCTTGCTTCCTCTCTATGTCCTTTCCTTCTTCAAAGCTCCCTCAGGCATCATCTCTTCTATTGAATCTCTTTTAATTCGTTTTTTTTTTTTTGGGTGGGTGTGAGGATACTAGGAAAATTTCTTGGATTGATTGGGAGTCCATTTGTTTGGATAAGGAGGTTGGAGGTTTAGGGGTAAGGAGAATGAGGGAGTTCAATTTGGTGTTGTTAGGTAAGTGGTGTTGGCGGTTGATAGTTGATAGAGAGGGTACATGGTTTCGTTTATTGGCGGCCAGATATGGCCTCCATGGAGGGCGGTTACATGATGGAGGTGTGGAGGCGTCGGTGTGATGGAGGGGGATAGTTAGCATCCGGGATGGGGTCAACTTGGTGGTAGTTATAGGTTTCCTCGTTTGTATGATATATCTAAGAATAAGTCAGCCACCGTGACACAAATGTTTGCTTGGGGTTGGGGTTGGGGTGAGGGAGGGGAGGCTTGGAAGTGGAGAAGGAGACTTTGGGTGTGGGAGTTGGAGTTGGTAGAGGAGTGTATGAATTTATTGCTAACTGTCATTCATGCTACAGGTTCATATCAATGATGAGTGAAGGTGGATTCCAGATCCAGTTGACGGGTATACAACTAAAGGGGCTTATCAGATCCTCGCGGATAGGAGCGCCCCGC